>Ga0265797_10000493_pt1 | contig 71472 bp, 75 predicted proteins | sample P2T30metagenome_FD_192433 | JGI IMG/M metagenome (GOLD analysis project Ga0265797, IMG submission 192433) | Plant litter microbial communities from East Loma Ridge, Irvine, California - P2 T30 | ecosystem: Environmental > Terrestrial > Plant litter > Unclassified | place: USA: California...
CTGGGAGAGCAGCGTAATAATATAACGGAAGCCGACGTATCCATTCCCCCACGCACGATCCTTACACATGCGGCCGGCACACAAATGACGCGCTTCACCTTCACGCCACACAGCGCCGAGCATCTATACGCAGGCTTCAAGCGAGATCTACTCGGCATGCTACGATGCAATTGCGGTCTCACCGCTCTGGAGCTCAATTTCCTGAGCGACTACGACTTTGCGTTTCCAGAGTACGTGTCACTGTTGCGCTGCGCTGCGCTGCCACGCCTCGCCACCTTTGCGTTGAAGACGCTGTGCCACACGTTCTTTACGCTGCGCGAGTTGGAGCTGTGGGGGGATAAGGGGGGCTGGGAGGACTTGAAGACACTTGAGCTTCGGGACGTGTCGCTTTTCGCGGCGTTTAGTGGGCGCACGCCTGCGCTGGAAGATATGACCCTCGAGGTTCTTACCGTACAGGAACTGGATGAAATTGACGCTCGTCTGCAGGCCACTGGTGTCGCTGATCCGCTTCCACGGTTACGTCGAGTTCGCTACATGTGTTCCGTGCTGGTCTTGGTACCAGCAGGCCTGAACAGACGCCTAGTACCCTCCATCCTCCTCAAATGGATGCCGAGCATCACAGCCCTATATCTCCAACACGACGACGGGATTGAGTGCGCGTACATGCAATCCGCGACGTACTCTCCAACCGCTCAGGAGATACAGCTAGCCCGCCATCTATGTCCAGATCTCACGGAATTCGGCGTAGACATTGTGCTGCAGGGATCCTGGGCTCAATGGCCAATGGACGTCATTAACGAGCTGTGTCAATTCGAGCAGCCTATCTTGTTGAGCTTGTACATTCATCGCCGGAATGCCTGGCAAGCAAAGTTCAAGGACTGGCTGGTTGATTTCTTCCCTATCGCGTGCCACATGCGTCGCCAGCGCGAGCGGCGTGGTCTGCCGTGGACGAAACCGTTCGGCGCGTGGTTTTGCCTTGTGGGGAATGGATTTGGCGGGGTGGGACCTGATCTGCGGCGGACTAGGAGTTATGATACGTGGCTGGGGGCTTCACGATGGTGTATTGGTATATGGTAGCGAGGCGGGAAGACGATCCGGATTGCTTGGAGGATGGGGAGCTGGAAGACAAGAAGGGGAAGCAGTTTGGTGGTAGATTTGGGTGGGATTGGAAAGATCATCGGAAGAAGATTGAGAGGCGTAAGAGAATGGCTGGTGCGTTTGTAAGCGATGGTAAATACGCTACGCTGTATGATGCTTGGGCTCAATAGACACGCAAGAGGCGGGCAAATAAAGTCTTAGACATATTTGAGACAGCAAAGACCATGAACGAAACAACACAAACGAAGCAAACCATATTCCAAAATGTCTCGTTCAAAACGTCAAGAAAACAAGACAAACCAAAATGTCTTGCAATCACTCCCTACACCTGAATCAAAGGAACTAAAGAAAAAAATGTTTTACCCAAGCAACAATCAACCCAGCCGCAAACCCGCACGCATCAAGCGACTCACGAACAATGTACAAACACACGTCGCCCAAGCATCATCACTATCGCCATCGCCATTTTATCCCGCAAGCACATCAAGTAAACAACACACGACGCATCGCGCCAACTCACCCACCCACGCAACGCAGCTTACAACACATACATCCACCTCACAAACCTCAATCATCTCCGCACGACCAGACCACCACCCATCAACCCCAAAAATGTGCTTCATCCACATCACCACATGCCGTACCTGCCCCTATTCCTCGCCCTTACACATACACTACACCCGCTGCCCACACGCCGCTACACACAGCCTCGATCCCACGCTATGTCCGAACCGCATGAAGAGGCGACACTACAGTACAGGGAAATTATGTTGGGAGCGTAATGATAGCGCGCGGAGGAGCAGTTTGAGCGACATGCCCAGGAGGGGGGCGATGTATATCAGGGAGAAGGAAGTGAATTTACGTTCGGTGTCTGTGGGAGAGAAGAACGGGGGTGTGGGAATGCGGAGGAGGAGCGAGAGATTGAGGAAGAAGTTGGTGGGGAGGACGAGGTGTAGGGAGGACTAGGGTAGCTGTTTTGGCGCGGTTAGTGTTCGCAGACTCCACACAAATATCTCGTGACTTCTTCGTGCCAAATCGACAACACGTGCAAACACATGCATGGAGCAACCCAACGTCGAAGATCCAACGTTGTAAGCACTGACTGGACCGATTTTGGTTGTACTCATCTCCAAGGCATGATGAAGTAGGCAAGCACGCTCCAATAGCACGCAAGTTTGCCAAACAGTTCAATCTCGTAGAATGTCTGAAACAATCAGCCCTCACCGGCGCCGCCGCTGGTCCCCGGAGATTTCTGGGTGCGAGCGCATGCAAGTCATAATTGCGGCGGCCATGAGCAAGGCGTTGCACAGGGTGGTGGCGCTTGGCGGTCTAATGCAGGGAATTGCATGTTGGTGAGAGATTAGGGTTACTTTACTGGTAACTGGAGCCCGCAACGGCATACCCACATTCTGCGGTCTGCCCTCGCAAACAATCGAGCCGCAACGCTGTACTCTTAGTTGCTGCCACTGTTTCTTGTTTGGATTGTCTATTGGAAGTAATAGAATTGTTCGACAGCGCCACATACAGCCTCGAAGATCTGCCGCCGGGCAAGCCCCACAACCATTTGCTGTTTGCACCCTATATTTGGACCCTGGTGTTCACCGGTAGACCGTATAATTCCCACGTCTCACGGCACACAGAGACGCAAACAAGCCCAACATGTCGACTGCAGCTGCGACCAAACCGCCGTCGGGTACCCCTCGGCGAGACGCTGCGAGCAGAACCACGTCGTCGTCCCCTGGAGCTGCAAACCGCACGCCTGCCAAATCGTCTGCGGCGACTACAAATAGCGCAGGGGGAGTGGCACGCAACAGGTCGGTCCGTTCGGGGGCCAACGGTGCGCCCGTCTCTGCGCGCTCAGCGGTGAAGAAGCCCGCGGCGCCGTCAAACCTCGGCGGCAATGCATCGCAGACGGACACCAGCGACGAGGACGCCCGCGAGGAGCAGGCCGCATACCTCCAAGACCTCAAGGAGCGGCTGGAGAAGGCCGAGTCCGAGGTCGAGGAGCGCCACAAGCAGGTCAAGGTGCTCAACTCGCAGCTGGACGAGGCCCTCCAGGAGCAGGCGAAGCTTGAGGAGCGTGCGCACGAGGAAGAGGAGAAGGTCGAGTCGCTGGAGAACGTGCGCCGCGAGCTCACACGACAGCACCGCGAGCTGGAGGGCATCTACGAGGCGGAGCGGGTGCAGGCGATGAAGGAGAAGGAGAGCACACAGTCGCGCGAGGAGGCGCTGCAGGAGACGATCCAGCGGCTCAAGGAGGCCATGGCGTCGAAGAGCCTGCAGCCCGAGGGCGACGAGGATGCGTCACGCCCAGGTGAGTCCACTTCCTACCTACCTACCTACCAACCTACCTACCTACCTACCAACCTACCTACCTACCTACCAACCTACCTACCTACCCACCTACCCACCCACACTGCACAGACTGGTAGAAGAGTGACTGCTAATCGTGGCTTCAGCAAACTTCCGCGGCAACGCCTCGCGCTCCAACTCCTCACACAACCTCGAAGCCGGCGGATCATTTGCCCCGCCGTCGTCGGTCCAGCGTAGCGACTCGCGCAGCAACTCGAAGCTCATCAACCAGAAAGACAAGATCATCGAGGGCCTGCGCCTGGAGCTCGCCGAGTACCAGATCAAGCTGCTCGACGTGGAGAACGCGGGGGGCGGACGCCTGCACGACCTGGAGAAGCAGCTGCTCGAGACGCGCATGACCAACGCCCGCCTGATGGAGGACAACGAGAGCTTCCAGCTGCTGCTCGGCGAAAAGACGCTCAACGGCGACCTGAGCCGCGGCGACTTTCTGCGCGACTCGTCACACGCCGAGGAGGGCGCAGCATCGACCACCGGCCCCAAGGCCAGCCTCGCCGACGAACTGGAGTCGGTCGGCGAAGCTGAAGTCGAAAAGGTCCGCCGGCTCGAAGCCGAAATCGCCAACATGCGCGGCGAGAACAAGGCCCTGACGCTCTACATCAACAAGATCATCGGCCGCCTGCTCACCCACCAGGGCTTCGAGTCGGTCCTGGGCAACGACCTCGACAGCGACCAGGCCGGCGGGCCCGACAAGAACAAGGAGCTGCCGCCGCCGCCGCCGCAAGAGAGCGACCAGCCCCAAGGCTTCCTCCAGCGCGCCAAGTCCGTCGCCATGGGCGGCAACCGCACCAAGCCACGCCCGCTCAGCATGATGGGCCCCCCTCCCGTGCCCCAGAGCAGCGTCAACGAAGACCCCACCACGGCGCCCAGCATCCCGCTCTCGCGCTCGACATCCACACGCGGGCCCTCCGGCAGCTACACCCACCGCCGCTCGGCCTCGGGCATCACCGGCGCCTCCGACATCGCCAACAAAATGGTCTCACCTTCCTCCACCCCCGGTCCCGCGTCCCCAGGCCTCGTCTCCCCCCGCAACTCCTTCTTCGGCGGCCTACCCGTCAACAACGCGGGCCCATCCAACCCCGTCTCGCGCGCGCCCTCGGGCCAACAGACGCCCGCGCCCAACGCCATCCAGGAAGAAGGCGACGCAAAGAGCGATGCGTCGGGCGGCCACGTCGACACGAGTCCGCCGCGCGATCTGCGGCGCACGGAGACGGCGGGGCCGATGACGGGCAAGGGTATGCGGCCGCTGCGACTGGTGCAGAATGAGCAGGAGGCGGTTCAGGCGCGGAAAGCGGCGAATCGGGCGAGTTGGTTTGGCGGGCTGTTTGGACAGCAGGCGCCGAAGGTGGAGGGGCAAGAGAATTAGAAGGTCTTCTTGTGAAGAGCGGTTTTTGTATATGAGATTGGAGGGTTTTGGATACGTGGCAAGGGATTTTGGGTAGATGCATGAAGGGAAAGGAGATTGGATTTGGGAGATGGTTATTGGATACCCGGGTGTTGTTAGACTTTTGTCATTCACTGTTGGATATGGATATGAGTACGAGTGGGTATGGATATGATATCACAAGATGAACCAAAGTCAGCGCTATTCTTCCTTCGATTCTTCCTTCTCCAGATTGGAACCAAAAGGAGGCTGATTTCGCTAATCACTGTAGGTGGTGCACATGACCCTGCACACCTCTACTTTGTCCGCATTATCTTAACATGGATGATGCTATTCCCAAAGCAAAATTCCCGGACCTCGAGTGTTTCCGTGAGTTCCAGATCCATCGCAGATCAGTACCCGTAGTCTGCTGTTAACTTTGTCCTTCGTTTGGGGATCAATTGTTGTTCGTCGTCACGGTCCAGATCATCATGAACATTGTCCTTAACTACATTGACTAACTTATACAATCTTCATTAAGCGCGCGTCCGCTTACTAAGCAGATACTCATAGTCTGGCATAGCATCGCGCACAAACCCAGCGAGCCTTTCGCCCTCGTCCTCCCCAAATTCAGCCTTCCACTTACCCTCCTCAGCCTCTATATCCAAATTACTCGCATCCAAGCCCTTGATAATGCCCGTCGAAGCGTTAATCGTCGAGAGCATGCGCGCAACATTCGGGTCGTCCGAGTGCCGTACCTCCCACTTATATTGAATCGCATCCGGATCAAGACCCGTTTCGACGCACAGCTGCCGGACAACATCAGGGCTGTTAATAACATCGTCGGCGTCAATGACACGGGGTTGCATCGTGCTGCCTGCGTTCTGAGCGTACCAGTCGTACATGGCGCGCGAGTGCTTGAAATTCAAGCTCACGCGCGTCCGGGGATTGTGCGTGCCGCCGTCCGCCACGATGTCCATGAAAGCGCGTAGCCTGGATGGGAATGCCAGGGCTGGATGCCGGATTTGGAAGATGGGTTGCAGGGAGAGGAGGAAGCGGTCTGGGAGGCTGCTGGGGTTGGTGTGCGTTGTGGATACCGGGTCGTTGCGGACGTGGAGATGTAGGGGTTGGGGTTGGGCTTCGTCGTCGCCGAGTAGGAAAGCGGATAATTGCTCGGGGCTGTACAGGTACTTGGTATGTTCTTTGATAAAGACTTGTTTTCCCTGGGGCGTCGTTAGCAGTTATATGGGTGGGATGAAGCATATCAGTCCAGCGCGTAACTCTACAGGCACTATATAACGTTGCTGAGACTTGTATCCATTTCCTGGACCTCATCTTTCATCTTCTCTGATCACAACTCACATTTCTCTTCGCATCAGCAATCTCATCCAGAAGATCATCAAAGCACTTCCGAAATTTCTCAGTCACGGCTGTACGATCCGCCTCAGGCCATTCACTCCAGCGCCCTTTAGCCGCGAATTGTTCAATAGTATCGAATCCTGCATCCCATAGCTTATAGCCCGAACACTGGTAGCCTGGTTGCTTCGCGTTCATCGTCTGGAACAGATTCGACGCGGAGCGCGCGATCGTGAGAAGGTAGACTCCATTTCGTTCTGGGGTGTCGTCGATCTTAGCTGGCATGATGGCAAGTACTGTATGAGAAGCGAAATTCGCGTGAGCAAAGCCGCTGATGTTGTGCGTATGTAATTGTAGCCAGGAAGAGGGCAGCTCAGTCGGTCATTAACACCTTCTCCGTCTCTTGCACAGGACCACCGACTATGCTACAAGGCCCAGATTATTACTTGTAACGTCATTCGACTCAGGGGCGAGCTGGTAATTTGTGGTGCGGCGCATACTGAGGTGATGCCAGATCGAGCAAATGGGCACAAGTCCATCGGCCGGGACAATGTCCGACGACGTGGGGCCTCGATGCTATCTAGTGGTGGGACCGAACAAACCTGGCGGCTGACGATGCACAAAGCCTACTGGATCTCATTCTCACCGATGGAACTCTGAGCAGAAGATGACGACATGGTCAGCTTAGGTTGTTCCGGTCTGAGCTCGTCTTCACATGCTGTTCCATCCACAGACGCGATGAAGGTCTCTTTCAAGGTCCGGAGCTGCGACGAGAAGGCTGGAACTTCCATCATGAGCCTGCTGCTTTCGTTTAGTCGGTGGTGGTACGCATCAATGTACGCTTTGTATATACTCAATCCATATATTCAACCATGCTACAAATTCGTACGCGACACAGAACGATGTGCACTTCTCAACTACATACAACTCCTTCTTCCTATGTCCTCTTGAACATATACACCCAAAGCGACTACTTACATGTACACATAGAGCGACTCCTCACGACGCCCCATCCTTCCCGCCAGGCCCCAGCCACCGCTGCGTCACACTCCTCACGCTCGTGGGTCTACTCCTCATCTTCTTCTCCCCCGTCTCGTCATCCAGAATATGCCCCTTGCGAACACCATTGCTCCCCGCATCTATATTTCCAGTCTCGCTCAGCGCGTCCTTTACAATCTTCTTCGCCTCGATCTGTAAGTTCGAGATCTCTTCTTCCTCGCTCTCCTTATTCAGGTACGACTCGAGCAGTGTTTTCAGCGTCTGCGCGCGCACGGGCTTGGCGAGGTAGTTGTTCATGCCTGCGTCGAGGCATTTTTCGCGGTCGCCTTGGATAGCGGATGCGGTCATGGCGATGATGAGAATGTTTTTGATTTCGGGGTTGGAATGTTGGCGGATAAGTTTCGTTGCTGTGGTGTGTTAGTTACTTTTGTTCAGGTAGGGTACACGAGTTTCAGCACGTAGTTTGCGGCATGGACTGGTGCATGCCGCGAACATTAGACACCACACCACAACAGCACCACACACCGCCAAACCACACGAGTTGTACGCACCTTCGTAGCCGTCACAATGTGGCATCTGACAATCCATGAGTATAAGGTGAAATGGCCGGTGATTGTCGCTTGCCCGCTCGAGCGCGTCTATCGTCTTGAAGCCATCGAGATATGCATCGCATTTGAAGCCGAGCTTCTGTACGAAACTGATGGCGATGCGCTGATTGATCAAGTTGTCCTCTGCTATACACACACGCAGTTCGTTCTTCGGTATGTTCGACAGATCAATGGTGGTGCCCGACTGAGGATTATGGCCGTTGTTTTCTTGACTGGAGAATTTCGCCATGAGATCTGGCTCGCGCGTTCGTTGCTTGTCCCCGGGGTGCGCCTTTGCTGCTTTTGTGAAGCGGATAGAGAAGGACACAGTGGTTCCTTTGCCAGGTACACTCTCCAGCCACACATTGCCTCCCATGACGTTGACTATAGCTTTGCAAATCGACAGTCCGAGCCCGGTGCCGCCGTAGCTGCGGGACGACGACGACTCGATTTGCGAGAACGGAAGGAAGAGCTTCTGCTTCTGTTCATCGGGAATACCGATGCCTGTGTCGATGATGGAGCATGTTACATCGACCCATTCATGGCTCTCGTCATTCACCACAGCGCGGACAGTGACAGAGCCTTTGGGAGTGAACTTGTAAGAGTTGGAGAGTAGGTTCCTGCAAGCATATTAGCTAAGTCAGAAGAAAGGAGGGGTACGAAGGTGCTCGTATCTATTGTCTCAACCTTCAGGGCGCACTAAACGCGAAAGTCGTTGACTCAACAAATGCAAGCACCTTCGTAGGTGACGTCTTACATAAAAATCTGGTGAAGCCTGACGGGATCACCCATGACGAGCATTTCAGGATCAAGCTCGAGTTGTTCCACGGTCTTGAGGCCCCTTTCTGCGTTCGTGTACGCCAGGGCCCTCACAACTTCTGTGATTGTCTCATTCAAGGAGAGTGGCATCTCCATGAGGTTCATTTTGCCAGCTTCTAGCTTTGAGTAGTCCAGAAGATCGTTGATGATCGACAAAAGGGTATCAGCACACACTCGTATTGAGTCAGCGTACCCAGTCTGCTCAGTGTTCAAGACACTGGCTTTCAGAAGCTCCGACATGCCGATGACACCATTGAGTGGCGTTCTAAGCTCATGAGAAACGTTGGCGAGGAAAAGACTCTTCGCCTTGGCAGCTTCTTCCTTGAGCTTCATGTTTCGAATAGCGATGGCTTCTGCCTCTTTTGCTTTGATTTCAGATGCCCTTGCCTGTGCAAGAGCACGCTTCTGCATCTCGAGCATGGCTTCGTTGCTAGCGCTGACTCGTTCGATCTCCTTAAAAAGCAGGGCGTTTGCCAATGAGATGGAGATCTGGTTGACCAGTAGACGAAGGACCTGAGTGTTACGCTCGGTGAAGCTGTTGGGTGGACCTTCCAAGTAGATACTGCCTAAAAGATGGTCCGAATGAACGATCGGTATGCAGATGACTGCCTTGCCTTCAGGGTTCCTTACGAGGTATGACTCGGAGACATTAGAGAAGCGTTCGTCGTCGAGTAGATTCTGAACGAAGACAGTCTTGAAATGGTTAGCTTTTTTCTTACATGACGATCATACATGTATCACTCACCTCTCTGAAGCGCAGGGTATAGAGAGTGATTTGGCGAGCCACCATGTCGTCCACGGTATCACTAGCCTTTGTCAGCTGCTGTGAAAGTCGACACAGTTATAGTACTTACAGTGGCTGGCCCGTTGGAAAGCTATGAACGCCAGCACCGAAGCCCGAATCGTTACTCGGCTCATTAGTCGCTACACATGCAATACTCCATTCGACCTGGGAATCTTCGATGACAATGCCACACAGAGTTCCTCCGGTGCTTTCAAGAATGATTTCTGCCTGAATGTTTGTGTCAGAGCCTCTCTCCAAATCGATTCCAGCGATTCACTCACCATTTTGGCCATGAGCTTGTCGACTTTCAACTCGCTTGATAGGACCTGGCTAGACTCAAGAATGCTTGAAAGATCCAGCATGTCGAGGCCAACTGCGGAAAAGCCATTCTGCAGGTCTTGTGACGATTCGTGTCGCCTACCAGTCTCTGGTACGATCCAGTTCTGAGTCCGGTCTACGGCGGTCTCGCCGAGGTGTTGTTCTTGGCCCTCGTTGTGCTCAAGCCTGAATGCCGTGTTTCCACTGTCCATGATGGTAGTCTGAACTCCAACGTCCATCATGGTTATCGAAGAAGTACCGCGCAACAGCCACTCGTATTTGGCAACCACATGATCTGCCTTTCCATAGGCCGATAACCTTCTGTAGGTGGATATGCAGTCTTTCAGGGAGTGCCGAGCGGCTCGATGGGCCTTCTTACGGACCAACCATTCGGCGTATAGCTCATGTGCAAAAGCCTCGTCCAGTGTGAAATCGTGAACTTCGCTATGGTCCATGGCAGCTTCGTAGTTCATCAGCGCTGATGGAGGATCTCTTTGAACCTCAGCCAGTACTGCCATCATCAAATGCACCCAGCCCCTGTAGTTGACGTCAGAGATCGTGCAACATGTCTCCAGCAAGCTTATGGTGTCCTGTATGAACTGTATCATCTCCGTTTTCCTTTTCTGAGTAGGATTATCCCTCAAGTTTGCCATGTAGCACAGCGATAGATAGTAGCGGACAGAGTAATTCAGCCTCTCGCACCATAGACTGCTAAGCATGGGAAGCAAGAGCTCGCCAAGCTCAATTGCTTCGTTGATATGTCCGTAGAGCGCAAGGACAGGCATCTTCATGGCGAAATAGATACTTTTCGGACGCTTCGGGTTGCTAGCAGTCTTCTCGAGGTATTCAATGTAAGCAGTAGAGTCGTGCTCGTGATCATTAAAGATCAATGACGGTTCGTCTGCATGCGTTTTTCCTTGGAGCGCTCTTGAATACTGACGCGCTGATATGAGGAATACCCCTCCACGTAGGTCCTGATGCCAATTTTTGATGTCTAGCGGTGTCTCTTCGATCCACGCTTCGAGTTCCGCCAGGTCGTACGATGCTTGGACGCGAAAATGTGCTTGGATACCAAGGTTGAGAAGTGATAGGATTCGGTCACCTGACTAATGGTTGAGAAGAAGTCAGCAAGTGCCCTATGTGCGATTTCACTCATGATCTACGTACTGTGAGGGTCGACTCAAGCGCCTCTTCGAGGCTGGGTATTAGGTGGCGGATTGGTGTTTCGAGATGCCCCAAAAACAGTGGATGGAGACTTTGGGTACGGCCGATTGTGTAGCTATCCTCAGGAAAAATCTGGAGAAGACGCTTCGCAAAAGCCCCCATCTCTGAAGCGAACTTGAACATTTGAAACCGGCCACCCGCGACGGTTCCCAAATGCATATAAGCCAGTGCGACTTGGGGCATCGTTCCGCGCTCTAGGTGTATGCCAACTAGCTTCAAGCTAGCCTGATAGAAGAGCAAGCTATTTGACCAGAACGCTGCTGATAGTAGCTCTATAAACAGCGGCCCTAAAGTCATGAGGGTTCTGTCATCAGTCGGTGCTTGACGAGACAGGAGCTTTTCTTTGTCGACACTTTGCATTTTCGCATAGATCTTCTGGAATTCTTCATCGCAAATCTCCCAAGACGTTGGTGGAATTGGCACACCAAGGAGACTTAGACAATCCCGTAATGCTTGAAAGGCACCAAAACTATCTCCACGTACGGCGAAGACGCGTGACTGTAGCACAAACGAACTCGCCATATCTGTGGGATCTCGCGCGTTTCTGAAGGTCGTCCTGATCAAACTCATAGCCTCGTCAAGCATGCCCTGGTGCCAATAGCACTCTGCGGATCGGACGAAGAGCTGCAACGTCTCTTGGTAGGAAACATCGCTTCTTTTTTCGTCCCACGGGTCGTCCTGTAGTAGCATGAGAGCGTGGACTAGGTAATAGATGCCAGTACTTCTTGCTCCGGATAGAATTGCGGTCTCGCCAGCCATATACAAGACATCCCTGTACCCTGCCCGATTGGTTTCGCACGATTTGATGAGCTCCGCGGCGAGGCAGATGTGGCGGCTTCGCATGTACAAGGCTTTGGAACTTGTAATGGAGTCGTCACGGTAGTCGACACCCGATACTACTTTTGCGATGAGGAAATGCATCCTTTGCGTATCCCATTCCTTGTCGATTGCACTTGACGCAGCTGTCAAGTACCTATCGTGACTAAAGCGGAACCTCGCATCTTGTTCCGCAGGCATCAGGACGTAGGCGTTCAATGCGGCGTTGAGCGCACTCACCGGACACTCTTCTCCTGTCAAAAACGGAATGCGCTTGGCATCGGCAGGAACCGTGCGTGGAACCATGAGCTGTCTCACAAGATCGAATGAGAAAGAGGTTCCAAGGAGAGACGCCCAAGCTATGAGTTTCTTGGTCTCTGGTGGTAGTTCAAGGAGGCGTTTCGCGATGAAGTCGTTAGTGACTGAGGATCCGTATTCAGGGCTTTCGAAAACCTCGAAGACCTTGTCGAGATCAAATAGCCAATTGTTTTCTCGCCACGAGTAGAAGACACATTGCTTCCTGAAGCACGTGTCAAGGAGCTCCCGAATGTAAAACAAATTGCCGTGGCTCTTTTCCTGAATGACCGCCACGAGAGGCAGAATATACTCCTGGTCACGATGAAGGGTCTCCGCAACATATTGAGCTGTCTGCTCCTCGGTGAATGGTGTGAGCTGAACTTTAGTCGCACTTCTCAAGAGCGGCCGGAGTTCGCGCGGTAACGTCTCCTCATCGACGTATGTAAAGATCAACACTATTGGTATCTTGGCTTGAACAATGTGGTACATCAATTCTGCACTTTCAGGGTCGGCGTGCTGTACGTCATCAAGGTTCCAGATCAAGAGCTTTTGCATGGCCTAAGATATTCATCAGTAGCCGTTCAACAGATGGTGCAGCTTCTAATCGTCTTCCTGCGCGCTCTCGCGACTCCCTGATTACTTTCCAGGACTATCGCTCATTGATCCGAGACATGAACAGTGTCCTGCAAAGCAATCCAGGCGTCACTAAACACATCTGACAAACAGTACTTGAACAAACACGTACCAATAGCTTGAGAACATCGATGAATACGTTCATGAATTTTGACGCCTTGGAGGCACCACCACTTCGAAGCCAAGCCTCTGCAGTATGCCCAGAAGAACCACAGTGAATAGCTGGGGACGAAGCTCGCCGGTCCACACCTCGAGCCGTTTCTACATCCTTTTGCTGTGGTGTTTTTGGCGCTCCGCCAGTATTCAGAAGCCAGTCCGGAAGATCAAGATAAGCCCGCAATACAGTCCAAACTCCGGATTGCTTGAGGAAGACTCGTAGGCTGTTGTGAAAGTCCGTTGACACATCGGCTTCGCTAAAAATCTGACGGAAGAGGGATGACATGAGCTTGAGAATAGGGTCGAAAGGGGCTTTTCGGTCGGAATCGAACTTAGCGGTGGCAGAATAGCCAGCGCTTCTTGCAGTGCTTTGTACACTTTGCACTAGGCGTGATTTGCCAAGTCCAGTGGCTCCACCAATTGATATCACCTCGCACCGTGCTTTCCGCTTGAATTTTCTCGTGTTTGACATGGTGCGTAGCAGTGCTCCCTCCGTAGTTGTTGACTGGTGGGACGATCGAAGACTGTTGTGGGAGGGACCTCGAGTAGACGTGTAGCGCCGGAGCTCCGTGCCCTCCTCAGCAATTGAAGCTTGAGTCGCTACGCTGTCCTGAGACTGCTGATGAACACTGCGTGCTGAGTCAAGGAACACAGGCGTAGTCGAAGAGACGCTATTGATACGATCGGAGCCTCTGGAACTCGTACTGTCGGACATCAGATCGTCGTTGAATTGCATGTCGAATCGCTGATCTGAGTATGACGAGGAGGAGCTCAAGCTATTCAGAATCTTTGGCCCACGTCGCTGCTTCGCTACACGCTGTATAGCATCGATAATGATTTGACGCTCCTTCTCACGGCCGATCTGTTTGAGAGGCAGGTTAAAAAAGCAGCTGATATCGTGGGAACCGACTTGGAACGCCTTCAATCCCTCGGTATCTCCCTCTGAGAGCAGTTCACGAATCCGGATCAAATCAAATTTTAAGCCTGCGTACACCGTCAGTGATTGCGTGATAGAGACCCTTTAGCACAATACCAAATCTTCAATCAAAAAATTCTTGAGACTTAGTCCTTACCTGACGTAGAGTGATACCGATCCTCAATATTTCGTTGCGTCATGCGCTGAATGACGGAAGACAAAGCATGTGGTAGATCCATGCGTTTTGCCGTAACAGGAGGTATGCGCTTGCTGATTACGTTTTGCATGACATCAAGAGCTGTAGAGTCGTCGAAAGGCGTCGCACCACAGAGCATGGTGTAGAAAAGAATGCCTAGGCTGTATATGTCGGTACGACTATCAGGTTCGGCGGGCATGCGACCGGTTTGCTCAGGCGCTATGAATGCGAGCTTCAACTCGATACCAACCTCCCGACTTAGAGTGTTCCATCCTGCTGAAGTAAGACCATTTTCGAAAGACCTGGCACCGCTGCCAAAGTTGATCATTTTGACGATGCCATTCGAGGCAAAGTGGAAGGCGTCGCCTCGAAGCTCGCCGTGTACGACTTCATGGCCATGGTGAAGGATCTCCAGACACTCGGTTGCCCCAACAGCGAAATCAAGAAATGTGCGAAGCGGTACACCTGGCTCGGCGGTGCGTTGCGGTGGGCTGGCGGTCTTTGCGGCACTGAACTTGTACCAGCCCGGGCCAAACGCCACCAGATCGTGCAAATAGTTGGGCCCTGGAGCTTCGAATATGCTGGCTACCAAAGGCTCCTCTCCAGCTTTGGTGGAGAGTCGTACAAATTCTATCGGGCGAACAAAGTGCTTGCAATCAGGATCCGATTTCTTGATGACAGCTTTGGAGAGCTGGAACTCGCGCTCTAGTCGCAAGGTTTGTGATGACACACGACACACAACTGCCCTTCCTTCGCGGTGTGCATCTGCGACTGTAGTATGTGTATGCGTGGTGGCAGCGCTGGCATCGGAGCCGGAGCTCTTGTGACTTCGCGTGAGAGATGGGCGGTGTGCGTCGGGAGAGTGTGATGATCTGGATGGACACGAGGTTAGTATTATGCATTCAGCACTATCTACATCAGATACCGCGCACCCATTGGAGGTCCTGTCTGTCCCAAATAGCTACGTGGTAACATCGACTAAGCCTTGAAAGCAGACGGGCTCTTGAATGGGTCTTGTATTGGCGACACACGCTATCTTGCACGGGATTTCTTACGTGGGAGACGTCAAAGCACTACGCGACAGTGGGCGTTCTCGAGAAGGCTTTTGGTAGCCAAAAAAGTGGTAGTTATCGTAGCTCGAGTGGAATGGCTCAGTTTCCGGGTCCCATACGTAGTTCTGAAGCTCCAGTAGGCGCGCGAATATGTGGGAGAACTGCGCAGTCCGCCTCGTCTCTGCGTCTTGCGCCATGATTATCTATGCTCAGGAAGCGAGCATCTGGCGGAATGCAATATGGTCCAAGGCTCAATGTTCGGTGTATATCGTGGCATTAAAGAGCCACGGCGAAGGCGGCATCAGTCATCATGGTAGCGGCGAAACGGTCGCGGACGGGTTTAGGAGGAGGGAGGAATGGTCAAGACACAATTCACGGCCATCGATGGCTTTCTCTGCGGGACTAGAGCGCGCTGACTGATGCTGGGGAGGAGCGCAGTTCAGTTGCACAGTAAGCAGGCCGTTGCAGCAGCTCCGACAACGAATGATACATCCCCACCATTGCCCATTGGGCATGGTCGGCGGATCGGCGTCCGACATCATCATCGTTCCCCAAGCAGTGGTCGTGTCTCTAGCGTGAGACTCGAATACCTACCGTAGCTGTGACAAGTGAGTCTGCTACACCTCCAACAACAATTAACCAGAGTGCATGTAACAATGTCGTGCTACTGACTCGGTTGCACTTGCACCATTGCTTCCGGTTGCCGTACACGTTACGTAGAGCCGCGCCTGCTGCACGCTTCCCCCACCACGCCCAAGCGACTGGGAAGACTCTCGATACATCCACCCTCATGTGTTGCGCGCCACGGTAGCCTCTTCTTGCGCTCCCAAACTCCCACGATCAAATACTTTTTCTACTACAACCCTCTCTCACCCTTTCAAATGTCCCACCATGGATTCGCCCGACAACGAGCATTCCTTCCCAGGCGATCCGCCGAAGCCTCGACAGCTCCCCTCAGACCTGCCGACTTCACTCGACGACCGGCGAACTGTCCGTCCAATGAACGATGAGACTGAGATGTACGACGCCTGGCAGGGAGGGAGCACCTTCCTCACCACCCCCATGCCAGCGCGGCCGCTCGACTTCAACCTCTCCCTCGACGATCCAACCTTTGGCGACGAGGACATGCAGCAGCTGGAAGACAGCGACAGCCGGCTGGTGCAGATGCTGGCCCACCAAGCCCGTTTGAAGAACGAAAATGCGGGCGACGAGGCCAAAGTGGTCGCAGATGAGAAGCTGTCACGCGAAGAGAAGAAGGAGGCACTCCAAGGACTCTTCACGTTAGCAGCGTCCAACGGCGAGCTCGAACGCGTCAAACGGCTGTTAGACGGTACGGCAAAGGAATACATCAACATCAATGGTGTCGATGCAGAGGGTACCCCTCCTCTGGTCTATGCAAGCTGCTTTGGGCACGAGGACGTGGCTGCAGCTTTGATTGCCGAAGGTGCTACCGTGGATGTCCAGGATAAAAACCGCTGGACACCACTCATGTGGGCCATGACCAATAGGCACAAGACGATCGTTAAGCTTCTGCTGGATCATGGAGCCTCCACTGACGTCAAATCCTCCGCTGGTAGGACCGCCTTCGACTTCGTCGAACCTAACAGTGAGATATCCGATTACCTACACGAGAGCGGCTATGCGATCGGCAATGCTGGTGTTGGAGACGACTTCTACAACTCCGGCTTCGAGCAAGATCGTTTCGAACAAGAGATGCATGAGAATGACCTCAAACGTCGTATGATGATGGAAAGCGCTTTCAATTTGGAGGTTGACATAGGCAATCTGGGTCTGGACGAGCAGCCCGAGGTATGTGAACGTCTCCACACGCGAAGGTTGAAAGCTAAGATCTGCAGTCTCCTGAAGAGCCCGAAGAAGAGGCCCAAGAATTCATCTGGGACAGGTGTCTGAACGATCAGATGTTTGTCTTTCAAGAAAACGAGCTCGAACGCATACTCGACATCATCATTACAAACATGACGCCGCAGCGCTCTCCTTCCCAGAAACCCGTACCCGCGAACATACTCTTCCTCAGCGCTCGGTACGCGCATTACCATGCAAGCCCAGAGCTTCTAGAGACACTATTAGTGGCGGCAATGAACAAGATAAATGAAGTTGTGGAGAGATACCAGTGGGATATGACTGTGTTGGCATTTTGGATGTCCAACGCCACACTGCTCTCGCATTATCTCAAGAAGGATCCAGGTGTCATGAAGGCAACAACAGACTTCCAACTGCAGATGGCCGAGCTGATCAACGAAATATTCATCTTGATCATTCGGGATGCTGAGCGACGCATGGATAAGACCCTGGATCAGGCCATGCTTGACCACGAGCCACTGCCCGGTTTCGAAGACGTACAATTCAAGAGCGACTGGGGGAACATATTTCGCTCAAAACCCAAGGCAGCACCTCTCGAGCCGATGGAGAAGCGGTTCAGACCACCGTCTCCGAAACGCAGAGCACAGCCGTCACCTCGGAACGTTACTTCGCTTCTTTCTTCGACGCTTTTCGTGCTTGACTTGTATGATGTCCATTCTGTCATCACTGCACAAATATTATCGCAGCTGATCTACTGGCTGTCTGCTGAGGTGTTTAATCGGATCATGTCGAACCGAAGGTTTCTTTGCCGCACAAAGGCCATGCAAATAAGAATGAACGTTTCAACACTCGAAGACTGGGCGCGATCCAACAATCGTCAACCGGAGCACTTCGAAAATGGATCCATGACATCCACCGGCGAGAATACGGTCGACTCAACGAAACGACACCTCGAACCACTGGTGCAGCTCCTACAATGGCTGCAATGTTTTTCTTCCATGGGCGAAGATCTAGAGTCACTTGTTGGTACTCTGCAACAACTAACGCGACTATCTCCACAGCAATTGCTCCACATCAACAAGTGGTACAAGACCGAGGTGGGTGAGAAGGGCCTTTCCAAAAGTGCTTTGAAGTACATAGTGCATCTGCAGAAAGCTACAGCAGAGCGTAAGGGCGCGCGCGCCAGATCGCCAAATCCACAAGCAAAGCCTTCCGATGCTCCGCCAACCACTCCCGTCAAACCTACCTCACAGGACTTCAGCTCACCGTCACCGGCGCCCTCGAGACCATCTGAAGAGGACGAGAAAGAAGAGGCACCGGACGAGATGCTGCTCGACCCCTCCTACATGCTGCCATTTTCACTGCCAACGTCTACCGATATGCTCATCAGCTATGGTGCTGGCTTTGGAGGTCTCAACAGAGAGCGAGAACGAAAGTACATTCCGACCGTGCCGCCAGAATTTCTCGCCAAGCTGGATCTAAATGGTGGCAATAAGAACAACGGCTCCTCTTACTACGAGGATGCCCAGTGGAACAATGATCGGAGCTATGGGTGACGATGAATCATCGCCTGACCGCAATGATCTCGCTAACTCGTCGTGGTACATAGGGGCTTCCGCAGCCACTGGCGAAAGCCCAAAAAGACCGTCTACACCACCACACCTTGACGCCACCCACAAGCCGACTATCATTGCCAGTGAAAAACGGTGTATGGTTCACACGAGTGCACATTCGCGGCTCGTGGGCGAAGCCATTGGACTACCTCTCACACCGAGGGCGCACGACATGTTCTTGCGAGCGAGATTCGTTCTCAGCAGCTTGGGTGAGATCAATGAGACCTGTGGACTCTGTCTTCTCTTGCATAGGAACATAGAGAAAGAAGGTGCCAATTGGATACGATGTTCTACTCTCCTTCTGCATCGTTCAACCATTTGAGTTCGTGAGATCATTGATCAGAACCTCATTGTCTGAAGCGAAAGTCTTCTCAGGTTCCTCCTGTTCTATTAGACGTCCGGTACAGATGCATGACTGGAGCTAGCTCAGCATGAAGAATCATCACGGTCAAATTTCCCTTCGTATCCCTCCGCAATCGGACTTCGGTCCCACTCCACTGATACTGCTGTCTTTAGGCCGCGGAAATCGGCGAAGCCCGAACGGTTGGTCCAGGGTCCAACTACCCCACTAAGTCTCCAATGGCACCCCACCATAACAATAACACCTCTCCGCTTCATTCCAGAATTGGCGTTTTCTTTTGCAGCAAAAGTAAATTCATAATTGACGGGCTTGTCTTCCAACATGGAGATCCAGACGCTATCCCTGGAAGATATCAAGGGCGTTGCTACCAGCGCAGCGAAGTTCATCCCAGCTGATCAGATCGATGCTACATTTAAGTCGCGGTACACAGGTACGACACCACATTTTATTTTGCGTAAATCGTGTAGCTGACACACAAATACAGATCTCGTCTCCGCCCCTCTTGGCTCGAAAGTCCTCTCCTTCAGCGACGAATTCTTCGCAGCCGCCGAGAACCTCACCACACCAACCCCACCCGTCCGCAAGCCAGGAGTTTTCGTACACTCAGGCGCATGGTATGATGGTTGGGAGACGCGTCGCCACAACACAGAGCCCGCGGACTGGGTCGTTCTGCGCCTCGGAACAGCAAGCGGAAAGATTGCTGGCATAGAAATCGACACGGCGCATTTCAACGGCAACCATGCGCCCGAAATCGCTGTCCAAGGCGCTTTCATAACAAATGACAAGGAAGAAGAAGAGGTCAAGAAGGCAGGTTACGCAGGATGGGATACCATTTTGAGCAAGCAAGAATGCGGGCCCAGTCAACGGCATGGCTGGCTCCTTGACCAGATCACAGAGAAAGCATACACACACGTGCGACTGCTCATGTACCCCGATGGTGGCATTGCGCGGTTCCGCCTCTACGGTGTCGCAGTTCCCGTCTTCCCACAGGACACATCTGCCGTCTTCGAGCTCTCGGCAACAGTCATGGGTGGTGTCGCAACGGCCTGCTCAGACCAGCATTTTGGGACGAAGGACAACCTGCTCCTGCCAGGACGTGGCAAAGACATGGGCGACGGCTGGGAAACGAAGCGTACGCGCGGCGAACACGTCGACTGGACGATTGTACGACTGGGCGCAAAGGGGCAAATCGACAACGTCGTCGTCGACACCGCACACTTCAGAGGTAACTTTCCGCAGAAGGTGCAAGTCTTTGCTGGCGAGTTTGACAAGGACCCGAGTCACGACGATGCTGGGTGGGTGGAGGTTCTGGAACCACAAAAGACTGGGCCGGACAAGGAGCACATGTATAAGTCGGAGCTGAAGGAGGTCAACGGCGAAGGATACACCCATGCAAAGCTAGTCATCATTCCAGACGGAGGTGTGAAGCGGTTCAGAGTATTTGGAAAGAGAGTCTAGGTGTATAGCAATGAACCGAGTATTTGCGGGCTACTGCATATCGTACAAGTCCCCGTGACAGGGCAATAATGTGGGGAGGCTTGAAGCTATATTCATCTTACGCAAGTCCAGGCCAACCTACACAAAGTTAGCACAGTCCACGCCAATCCCAGTCTTCTTCTGCACTTACTCCATATCGTCAAACCCTCATTGACCTTATTCACATTCACCTGATCGCCCACCTTGACCACCTTATCCTTCGCACCCACACCCCAGAAGCTATACCTTCCAAACACAGGACTCCACTTCGCACCGATATCGATACGACGATCTTTCTGCAGGCGCTTGAGTACCTCGCCTTGCGCGCCTTTGCCAGGCTTGCCCGTCTCGTAGTCGATGTTGATACTGGCGCAGCGCACGCAATTGTGCGCCATGATGAGCTCGGTGGAATTGTTGAGTCTGATTGAGCCCCAATAGTCCTCTTGATAGGCTTCGAATGCGCCTTTCAGGACGATATTAGGCTGTAGATCCATGCAATTTTGTCAGCTTACTACTGCAGATTCTAACGGGCTTGAAAGTGCAGTACTTACGCGAAATTTGGTAATGTCCATCTCCTCACCTTCTGGTAGCCGCGAAGACACATCTTCCAACGAGGTCTGAGACACGATGAGATAGGGTGCGCAATCCGAGAAACCGATGCGCCACTGTTCGGCCTGTCGTAGACCCATGATACGCTCGACATAACCGCGCGTAAAAGGCAGCTTATCGCGGAGAAAGCGGGTCAATGGATCTGGTTCGAGCGGCTGCATGTTCTGGAAAAGCACTGCGCGAGTATTCGCTCCCAGGTAGATTAGCTGCACTTCGTAGCCAAAGCAAGACGTGAACCAGTCATTGTGTTCCTGGGGCATTTTGAAGGAATCGGTCTCGCTGCCGTGAAGGTTCGCCTTGTAGGGTTCCAGTTTCTCGACGTCGGGCGTGAGTGGGATTGTCAAGGATTTTTCTTCTTTCTTGTTTCCAAAGGCGCGGAATATTATTCTTAGCTTGCCGTCTGAACTGTTGTAGCCGTCGATTTCTTGGAAGAATTGGGTCATTTCTGGTTCGCGGGAGACGGCCATTGGTTTTAGTCCCTCGGGTGTAACCTTGAGGAGCATGAAGGTCCCTGAAATAGTCAGTATGCAGATAACTATCTGGCATGAGATAAATGTACGATCGTGCTTGAAGCCACGTTGAGTACCAAGTGCTTCCTTCACTTTTACTCCTCGAAGCGACTTGATGGGATAGACATATATCTGATCAAAGTGTTAGTCTTTGTAACTGCGTATGCTCTGAACTATTCACCTCTGATATTCTCATAGCAGTGAGCTTGTGAATCAACGGGCTCAGGAAGTTCAAAAGATAGTAAATCGCGAAAGGGACCACACATAGCGCCGTGAAGAGGTACACCGTGGGCACCCTCTCGATCTCGAACTTGCGCTCTTTCTCCCACATCGAAGACTCCTCCATGATAGATGTGAAAGCACGGGGTAACGGCTTTCGAAGCCAGGGTTTGAGAGAGGAAGAGAATTGCACGACAGGAAGGAAGTATGTCGTGTGGCTGTAGGGCGTAGGCCCACGTGCTAGTGCCAAGCGATTGCCCAGAAGTGGCAGTCTAACCCCGTGAATTGGGTGGGCCTAACTTAACCGAGGTTGGAGGCGGGTGCTTATCGATTGCGGAACTGGTTCCGAAGATAAACATGCGTGTTCGCAAGGCCTCTCTTCACCTTTTCTGCCTTCTGCCTCATAGTGACCAGGGTGGTGTCTAATATACTGCTTTTCGGAATATCAGAGAGGACTAAGAATTGGCTATGGCGCGCTCACACTAACGGTAGCACAAAGATGGACTGTCGAGTGCGGAAGTGAGCAAAAGATGGGAGCTGAGTGTGTGGGCGCAAATCAGAACTCGTTGATAAAGTGGTAGACAATATGGTTGGGGTTAGAGTGGCCAGTCTAGCTTTGCACATCCTTACCCTGGTGTGGTCGCGGTCATAAGTGCTTGAAGCTCCGACTCTAGACTGTGCTGGACTCGCTTTCACGATCGTGTCTTGACAACTTCAACACTGGTACCGGTACCATACCGAACAGCACTTCGAATCTACACATTATCAGTCGATGCGGAATTTGATCTAAGAAACGTGCACTGGAGTGTTGGAAGTGTACTCCACAGGATGGATAGGTGGCTTACTCAGACTCATCATCGCACAACAAACCTGTGAGTAAGCACCACAAGTGAGTAAGCAATAAGCACGTGACAAGATTTAGTCATACGACTCTCTTCGCCTCGACCTTCACTCTCCAAGCGCTGACATGCTCCCTATTCCTTTTTCCACTCTCCGACCGAGACACCATCGATTCCTCAGATCGCTCAGCACCATGGCCAAGACAGCACATTACAACGCGCTCATCCTTGGCTCCGGACAAGCAGGTACCCCTCTAGCCCTGCACTTACGCTCACTCAATCAAACCGTATGCCTCGTCGAGCGTTCACACATTGCGGGCTGTTGTGTGAATGAAGGATGCACTCCGACCAAGACGATGGTGGCCAGTGGCCGCGCAGCGTACCTGGCAAGGCGAGCAGCGGATTATGGAGTTGGTATCGGGAACAGTGAAGTGAAGGTGGATATGCAGAAGGTTAGGCAGAGGAAAAGAGATATTGTGGATAGCTTCCGTGGTGGAAGTGAAAGGAAGCTGGCGAACAGTGGTGCGGATGTCATCATGGGGTCCGCGAAGTTTACAGGCGAGAGAGAGATTGAGGTCACGTCTGAGAAGGGCAGTAGTGCGCAGAAGATTACAGCTGACAAGGTATACATCAATGTGGGATGCAGACCTATGAGGCCCGCTGTGTCTGGGCTCGACTCTGTTGATCAAGTCAGAGTGTTGGATTCAACCAGCATCCAAGAACTGGGCGAAGTACCAGAGCATCTCGTAGTCGTGGGCGGCGGACCGATTGGTCTAGAAATCGGCCAGCTATTCCGCAGGTTCGGAGCCAAAGTCACAATCGTGCAGCGCGGACCAAAGCTACTAGGGAAAAAGGCCGATCCAGAGATCGCAAAGTGTCTCCAGCAAATCCTAGAAGATGAAGACATACACATTCTGCTAAACACCCAAGTCAGCGAAGTAGCCAGGTCCGACGACACCAAACTACCCATCAACATGACCCTCAACACGACAGAAGCACCAAATACGCAGATCCATGCCTCGCACATACTCCTCGCAACGGGCCGCATCCCAAACCTAGACACGCTCAACCTCGCAGCCGCAAACATAACAACGACATCGAACGGTTACATACAGGTCTCTCCAACGCTCGAAACGAACGTCGAGGGCGTGTATGCTCTGGGTGACGTCAAGGGAGGCCCGGCATCTACTCACGTCTCTTACGATGATTTCCGCATCGTCCGCGACAATCTCTTCCCAGCGTCGTTTCAAGCACCCAGTAAACTTCACACAACTACATCCAGAGCACCTTTCATATCCTCAGTAACTTACACCGACCCACAATTCGCACACATCGGTCCACCTCTCCTATCCCTTCCACCCTCAAAAACATTCATCTCGTACAGTATGCCCGCCACCTGGATCGCGCGCGGCTTGGAGACCGACGAGACACGCGGTATGCTGAAAGCTGTGATTGATCCCGAGACGAATCAGATTGTGAGCTTCAGTGCAATTGCGGTTGAGGGCGGGGAAGTGATGAGTGTGGTGCAGATGGCTATGTTGGGTAAATTGACGTGGATGGATTTGAGGGACGGGGTGTTTGCGCATCCGGGGTGGAGCGAGAGTTTGAATAATCTGTGGGGTGGGGAGAGGAGGGAGTTTAGGGGTGGCGAGGTCGTTTGATGCTGGTTAGATTTAAAAGTGAGAGCAGGGGAAACGTACTCACGACTAGGTAAGGAATGACCAGGTTTCGGACATTCGAAGTTAAACTCAACATCAATCTCCTTTTAACATGCTGTACACACCCTGACCACATCGACATGCAGTGGAAGGGACTCGACGAGTTGTGGTTGACAAACCATTTCATTAAGCATTATATTAACTAACAATCGTCTCAGCGGTATCTGCCTCCCTCACAGCATGCATACCGCCGCGTTCCATGCGTCTTCATACGCGCATCTTATGCAGTCCTTTCATGCCAACACCAACCCCTTTGACCAGCCACCCAGCCGCATTAGAAAAGTCGAAGATTGCGGGCCGGGCGCTGAAGCGAATGTATACAAAGTACATTCCGAAACGAAGTACTTTTGAAACAGGTAGCAAACAATATGCCAGAAGCGACTGTCTTGGGTATCAAAAAAAAAAAGTGTTTACTAAACCGCGCGAAATCTGCGCTAGAAAGGGAGTCCACGGAAAAAAGGTGGTTGTGGTCCTTGTGTGATATACAATCCGCCTCGCGCCTGTTTCTATGCCATGTTTGAAATCCAAAACAGTTGGATTCGCTGAAAATGCTGCGAAAACGAATAACTCCGTAGTATGCAAGAGGTCGTCAAAAGCCGTCACCGTGAGAATGTAGGTGTTGATGCGATCTTAGAGATGAGGAAGTTTGAGGATGAGGTGGAGATAGGTGGTTATCGCTGTTCGGTATCGGATCCGACGGTATCGCCGTCCCAAAGACTCTGAGAGTCAGTGTCGACAGGTGAGTGAGCGCCCATGGGACTGCGGCCACCGGTAGAGAATGAGGAGGAAGAGCCGCTGGCCCAGTCGTCGGAATCGGAATGGGGCTGGAACTCCTCGTAGATGTCGAGCATGCTGTAGCCAGCACCGTCCGCGGGGTCACCAATCTCCACGTAGTCGTAGTCCCATCGGAACTCCTTGTCAGCTTGTGGTCGTGGGAGGAAGTTTGCGCGACCGAAGAAGAAGCAGATACCCGCGACTGATGGCTGTTAGCTTTGTCTGGGAAAGTCAAAGTAGGAGAGCTTACGCAAACTGCCAGCTACGAGGTCGACAGCATAGTGGTGTGAGAAGTACATGGTCGACCACCAGAGCCACATAGTGTAGAAAACATAGACTGGGAACAGCTTGGGAAACAAGTGTCCCATGAACATCGTCTCGAGTGTCGCCCATCCGGAGTGCAATGAAGGGAAAGCACCAAAGACGACTGGGGAGGCATGGAAGCCGGATGTGTACAGATCCAGGCCGAAGAGCTTGTCGATGGCCTTGAGACCGGCGGCGTCTCCGGCGATGGAGTAGTTAGCTGGCGCAAGTCCATATGTGTTCTCATACCATGGCGGCGAGCAGGGGAAGACGGTCTGGATGAGGACGGCAGTGATATTCATGTATCCGAATGCTCGTGCGAACACTGGCAGGGTGCCGGGAGGACCCCAGATGAACATGCACCCGCAAACGACTACGGGCGATACATAGTGCACGACGCCGTAGGGGATCCACGCCAGGATATCGAGGACAGTGTGCTTGTGTGCAGATAGGATGTTGCTCAGGTTTGCGCCGTATAGAATGTTTTCGAGGGCGGGCAGGACACGGACCCAGATCGCTGGTCGGTAGTCGCCGGAAATATATCTACGTACGAAAGTCAGTAAATTTGCTCATACGGTTAGTGTGGGCAGACACGAGGGTGACGTACTTGCAACTTGAGAATAGGAACAGCCACGTGAGAGTGGGGAGCAATGGGAGGAGAAACTGGCGAGTAATGGGCAGGCACAGGCCGGTCATGAGCAGGCCGGCGACAAACGTCTTCGCAAAGGGCCCCGGTGCCTCGCTGACGGACAGGGAGAAGATGGCGACGATGGCGAGGAACAGGTACTGAGCGTCGTAGATGGACCACGAGTGGGTGCGCAGCGACTTGAGCGTGTCGGAGAAGGACAGCGACGTCTCGAGCGAGGATATCGAGGACGTGGCGGACTGGCGGCTGTGGATGCGCGACTTGGTGGCCCTCCACTTCCTGCGCACGCGATGGGGAATAAAGCTGGGCAGCGCCGACAAGCCGGGGACCTTCGTGCGCGAAATCATGTCTGCGGCCTGCGAGTTGTCGAGGAAGGCGAGGTAGGTCTTGGTGGCCATGCTGTTAATGTTGCTCCGCCGGAGGTGTCGGGGGCGCCTAGCGATGACGATGGGACGAGGACGAGGCAGGAGCGACACACGCGACCGCGGTTGGTACTGGGCGGGTGCAGGTGGCGAGCGTGTGCGGTGTGGGAGAGCACCGGCAGGCGTGAGGAGAGCGGCGGCGGGAGGGTTGGTGAGTTGCAAGTGAGGTAGAGCGCGGAAGAGGGCGGATTAGGGATTATCAAAGAGCGCCGTAGAGGTCCGGATGGCTGAGGCTTGCCAGCATGGGTCGGCTGCGAATTGGGTCCTCGCAGTTAGAGCTAGCCTTCACAGGGCAAGGCTCGGCTACACCCAATCTCGTTTAACGTTGACGCACAGCCTGCCGTCAGACGCGGCGCAAGGATGTGCTGCACCTTGACATCGATGATCGCGATGCACCAAAATGGCGAGGCTGCTTTTCACTCTAACTTTTGATTCGCACTGCGAGCATCAAAGAGCGTCGACACGCGATCGTATTGTCGCTGCAAGAAGAAGAATAAGAACAAGAACAATGCAATGTCTTTCTTGCGACACGTCGAACGGCACGTTTCCTGGTCGCACTGCGTCAACGCCTACAAGCTACAGCTAGTCCGCATCCGCCTCGCTTTCGCTCTGCAAAAGCGCCGTCCTTGATCAGACGGCGCTGTAGGAAAAAGTGTGATGGCACGATGTGTTAGACCGCTTCTTAGCTCGTCATGACGACACCATACAGCGCTTGCAGCTCTGGTCGCGCGACATCAGGTAAATGCAGAGCCTGTACGATTGATACGGCCTTGACTGGTGTTTCTTCATGATTGTCTTACACAGTACATCCCCAGCCCAGACTCGACGAGCCCCGTCGAACACAAAAGCTGGCGCAGTCAGACACGCTCGCTTGCAACGTCTCGCAACCATCTCCCAATGCACACATCGGAATCCGACCACCTCGACCAATCACAACACCAAGCGCCATGCTTGCATCACGCTGACTGTGCCCTCCAAACATAGGCAAGCGCTCGGCAGCTCGCAGGATCCGCTGCCGTGATTTTCAATCCGGCCTGCTTGGCTCCTAAAACCCACGACAAAAATGACAAAACTGCGCAGAGCCAATTTCCTTTTTTTTCTGCACCATGCTTCTTAACCGCCGACCCGCCCGTGAGGTTTCTGTTCGTGCGAGCTCGGACGAACGAACCTTAATCGCGCAACGTGAATCCACACTTTGCGACAGGCTTCACTGGCCAGATCGAGGTCTTCCAAAATGCTAGGAAATTCAGGAACGCGATCTTCAATTATCTTCACTCAGGAACCAGGAGTATGACTTGGATGTCCTGTCTATCGCAATACTCTTGCAAGATCTCCTTTTCCGTGTCTCCACATCTGCAATTTCCATCTTGTCCAGAATCCCATGCGTCGTTTCCCAAACAACGCAATCCCTGTGCGTGCCACAGCGTTTCACACGCAAACGCTTTAACGGCGCGAGTCAGGACCGTATCTCGTATTCTATCCCAAGCGAGCATGACCGGGGTTGCAGATGTGGGAGATTGTGGCGCAGAACCACTGCGGATTGTGAGCGGCGAAGACGCGCTGAATATACGGCTCGTGGTGTTTGTGGGAGCCACCAGAGCGAGTTGGATGTGCTGATGCTGGGCACCATATTTCCCAAGTACTTTCAGGACCACGTTAGCCAAACACGGCTGTTCCCCTAATCCTTCTGCGATCGAAGGAAATGGAAAGTTCTAATCGATCCGTGGCGGCTGGTGATACATTGGCTGCGGCATAGTGCGGAAGGTATATCATTTCACTTCATATTGTGTTCGGGGAGCAGGTGGTCACCGAAAACTAGCCGGAGGTTGTATTCTCAGAGAAGAACGGTCATTACACCTAGAATAATGCATTTGGACTCCGGGTAAGGCAAGGAAAATATAGGGCTGTCTATCTTCAATACATACAAGTCTCGAGTAACAAAACGCTTCATAGCTACATACAAGCGGTCGAACCGCATCAGTGCGAATAACTACATGCTTCGTCATCATACGTATCTCATCTCATCTGCGGTCAGATCCAACCAGGACCGACCCTCGCCCCGCTATGGCGTGTCAATCAAATCTTCGAGGTACTCATCCAGCTCAATAATGGTGAACTGCTCGCCCCATTTCTGCCTGAACGACCGCCGCTTGTAACCACCATTCGTCTGTTGCTTCCAAGTAATGAGCTCCACCTTCCAGCCCCTTCTCAGTGCCCGCTCAACATGCGCCAGAAAGCCGTCAGACATCTCCGCCTCAGCGCCGTCGCCCGTCGCCAGGACCATCGTACTGGGCACGTCGGTATCCAGGATACTCTGACACATCTTCAAATGAAGAAGCTCGTCAACACCTTGTTCTACCCATTTCGGAGCAGAAGGCATTTTCGAAACCGCAGCAGCACCCGTCTCAGAGTCACTGCCGCTGCCATAGCGTTTCTGTATAGCTTTCTGCCAGCCAATTCTACTGACGTCGTTGAAGAATTTCTTCTTCTTCGAATCCTCGCGGACGATGAAAACCTGCTCCTGCACGTCGCACTGGTACCCGACATCTTTGGCAAGACCAATAAGCCGCTGGGTAGCAGGTAATGGATGTGCCACACGATGTGAGCCAACGAGGGCCCGTTTGGCCGTCGGACGACGACGTTCCATCAGTAGCGCGAGGCTGTCGAATGACATGTCGTACGGTTGCACGCCGTTGTTGCGCAAAATATCCTTGAACCCAATCATGATATTGGAAGCATCCACAAATACGTGTATACCTTCAGCCCTCGTGTTCTCGTTTACTAGCAGTCGTGGCGATAGGAGATACTTCCGTTCGGCAGGAAATCGAGTCAATAGTAACTCCAGGAAATGGAAATGACGATCGACTCGCTGTCGGATGGTAATAGTAGGCTGACGCACTGGCGGGCACGCTGGCTGGTGCGCTGAAGAGAATGGCGCAGGGCTTGGGGTGACTGGCATAGGGGGAGCCTGCGATGGCTGGCGTGGTAGCGTCACCGGTCGAACAGTTCTGGGTACTAAACCAGCAGGCGAGTGAGGAAGCTGTGGTGACTGTGATTGCGAGAGATACTGGGGAGCCAGCGAATATTGAAATGATGCTGGAGCTTGGCCAGTCATATGTTGAGAAGTAGGGCCATGGCTCCATGGCATTGGCTGAAGTGAAGATTGCAAATGATGTTGTGGCTGAGAAGTGGCTGGAGCCACGAGTATTGGGCGCGGAGGAGGACTAGGAGTCTTTGGTACTGCCACCTGGGCGACGACTGGAGCGGGACTTGCTCTTATTTTGGCGCCCACGTTGGACTGGGCTCGCGAGGGCTTGGCCGGAGTCTCCGGGACAATCTCTATCCTGGATTCCCCACCGGCGTCTACTGCTTCTTCTTGGCCGGCCTGTTCTTGAAGAGCCTGTTCGGCTTGCCGGCGTGCCTTGCGTCGTTGTTTCTTCGTGGTGCCAGGAACTTCTGTTGGGGGTGCCTGGATAGCCTCAATGATCGGGGCCGTTACCGTGCTGTGCCTCTGCTCCGGACGATCTGTGTTTTCGGTTCGGGGTGCCTGTATATCCTCAAAGGTTGGAAAGGCAGGTAACTTGTCATTCGTCGCAAGGAGTACTGCAGCATTACTGCTTTGTGTGGATCGATCGTCGGCCTCTTTCTGAGCTTCTGGTGCGGCATCGTCCGAGTTGCTGGAATCCGACTCGTCAAGTGGTGGGAGTGGAGGCACAGGGCCGTTTGCCGACAAACCCAGGCTCTCGTAGAGCTTGCAGAAGTTGCCTAAGCCAACCCCGCCCTCAGGTAGTGTGGGAGAGCGTATCTCAGGCCGCAAGGTGGGCGAGCCGATATCGCGAGGGTCCGACCCAATCAAGTCGAAAACAGGACTGAAGTTCCAGCCATGATCTAGCGGTTGTGAAGGCATTGCGTGATGGTTGATGTATCTGGATTCGGTGTGGGTGGGTGCGGAGGTGGAATGCTAAAGCGGTAATGAAACTGGGGTGAGAATGTTAGCTGGGCGATTGACTGAAGCAAGGTCCTCAGGGTGTTTCCAGGCAGGACTGGAAACATCTGTGGTGGCACTTACAGTGCGAGTCTCGAAACAGTAGCTTCAGTCGCACGCTCATGGTCGGGGGTGGGCGTCTAGAGAAAGTGCTGTAGGGTCGCCAGGCCGGATGAAGCTCTAGAGACAACTCAAAAATGCAAAGAATGTAGTACAAGTGAAATGAAGGTTGCGTGGGGATGCAGTGAGTAGTGAGTGGTATTGTGGCGAGCGAGCGGGACGTTCACGGACGATCCACGAGGTCTCAGCCTCACCGGCCCGTGCGTGAGTGATTCATTGACGCCACCTTATCACCCGAACAGGTGAGCACATTATTTGATGTCATTATTGACGGAATCGCAAAGCTGAGAAACAATCTCGATCGACTTGTAATGTTGGAAGTCTTCACACGCCACACGTCGTGTCGTGTCCTGGGGCGAGTGAGTCAGCCTGTCAACCAGACTCTGGAGTATCAGCCTGACTTGCGACAGCCTCGCAAACATGCAGACGTAGACGTGCGTTTCGCACGTGGGCCTGCGGTGCCAACGAGGAAACGATACTTATGTATGTAGTAAAAGTAACGTGTGTCATCTAGACTTTGGCATTCCGATTCCTAGGCCTCGGATATGGAAGTGCCCCACAAGCGAAATGTACCCCTCTGGCTGCTATCAACAGCTTTCGTGATTGCACAACAATGTCCGCAGATTTTTGGGCCGGCTATGTCTCTGGCGCAGCAGGTATCATCATCGGCAATCCATTGGATCTCATAAAGACACGGCTGCAGGCCGGCACGTTCACTCCACGTGCGGAAGTTACAAATGTCCTGGAGCACACCACACGTGCACCACAAAGCTTCAGAGGCCAATTCGAAAATGCCGGAACACTAGTCAGAGGTGACCACTACCCTCTTCGTGAAATCCATACACTACCAATTCATCAGCAAGCTGACGGAAGCTTCATAGCAAAGGTGCAACAGCACCGATAGTCGGCTACGGATTCCTCAACGCCCTGCTATTCATGACATACAACCGCACGCTCACACTACTCTCGGACAATCCTACTTCGCCGACATCATTCACCAAAGTATGGCTCGCTGGTGCTACTGGCGGTCTAGCATCCTTTGTGGTCTCGGCACCGACCGAACTCATCAAATGTCGTGCGCAAGTCTCGACTGAGAGGAATGTGAGCTCGTGGTCTATCGCAAGAGATATATGGAAAAAGAATGGTATCCGTGGAGTGTATTATGGAGGCGGTATCACCAGCGTTAGGGACGCTGTGGGGTACGGCTTCTAGTAGGTCAGTCGCATTGATCGTGAGACTGTGACTGACTGGAATAGTTTCTGGTCCTATGAGCTGCTGAAACAAAATTCGACATCGAAAAATGATTCAGATCGGGAGACGGCCATGAAAGTATTGCTGTGCGGAGGATTAGCCGGCATCATCACATGGGCTTCCATCTTCCCGCTAGATGTGATCAAAACCCGGCTACAGACGCAGGTATTGAACGACAGATCTCATCAGCAAGGAGAGCGGCACGCCTTGTTAGCAGCAGATACGCAAGGCCAGCGCATGAGCTCCTTGGGGATCGCAAGGCACTTGTACCAGACTGAGGGCGTTGGCGTCTTCTTTCGTGGGCTGGGTATTTGTAGTGTTCGAGCTTTCGTTGTCAACGCTGTACAATGGGCAGTCTACGAGTGGATGATGCGGCTGATGCAGAAGGAGTAGCCTATCTGCTAGAAAAAAGTGCTGAGCATCGAATGCAGTCAACAAACGGAAACATGCACACGAGACACACACATGCCTCTGAAACCCGATCACATTTCAAATTTGCCTTTTGTAAAATACAGTAGAAAATTTTGTCCTCCACCTAATTGCCTCAAGGAAATAGAACACGTGCGCAAAGTATCCTTTTCGAATGCCGTGCCATGAAAACTCGCCACAATGCGGGATGCTATATCTGCTGAGTATGCGGGCGGAGTAGACCACGGGCGTAGACGTGCGGTCATCTTGCCCTCACATTCGATGCACCTGCTCAGGACAGTAGACGCGAGTCTACATGATCTGATCCTGGGTCAAGCCAGTATGCTCAGTACCCTCCATGGCGTCGCCATTAGCCTGGTTACTGTACTTGACATAGGTGAGACCAAGTGGCCTACCACCATACTGGTATCCAGTGAACTTGGCTGAAACTGTTGTTAGCTACGGTCACCGGTCGTTGGAACAGAACTTACAAATCGCAGTCTCGGCATCGCCACTCTTCTCGAACTCAACGACACCGGTTCCACGAGAGCGGCCATTTGGCTCGTACTGGATCTCAGCGCGCTCGACCTTGCCGATCGTGGTGAATAGTTCAACGAGATCCTCGTTGCTCGTGGACCAGGGCAGGTTGCGCACGTAGATAACGTTGCTGGGCTCTCCGCCAGAGCCAGCAAAGTCGGTGAACGCGTTCGGTGCTTGGGTCGTAGCACCCTGCTCAAAGCCGCCACCAGCGCCGGGAGGCGGGCCGCCATAACCTCCACCAGGTCCCCCAGCAAATCCTCCTCGCCCGCCACCAAAACCGCCGCCAAAACCACCACGGCCACCGAATCCTCCTCCTCGTCCGCCGAAACCGCCGCCGCCGAAGCCCCCACGGGCGCCGCCGAAGCCGCCACGACCGCCAAAGCCTCCGGGTGCCCCAGCGAATCGATCTTCGCGAACCTCGAGATTGCGTCCCTGCCACTCGTAGCCGTTGAACTGGTTGATCGCATTTCGCGCATCGTCCACGGTCTCGAAAGCGACTATACCCGAGCCCTTGGGACGACCATCAGGAGCGATGTGGACGTCGGCGCGAAGGACAGTGCCAGTGTGGGCAGCTTGGCGGAACAGATCCTTCAGGTCCTGCCAGCCAACATTATAGGGGAGCTAGGAGTTACAGTCAGCATTCGCTCGAGGCGCAATGGGGGGAAATTGGGCCACAAACGTTGGCAACATAGACCTGTCTGCCACCGCCGCCTCCGGCACCACCACCTGGAGGCCCACCAAAGCCCGGTTGGAATCCGCCGCGCATGCTGGGACCGCCCTCGAAGCCTCCGCGCGTAGTAGTCGGGTTGCTGAATCGAGGCTCGGCCTCTCGGTCTTCGCGAACGTATACGAGTCGTCCCATGAGGTTCTGGTTGCTGAGCGATGCAACGGCAGCCTGTGCCTGCTCCCGTGTCGCGTATTCCACAATGCCACAGCCCTACACCCAAGCAAAAGCCAGTCAACCTCCATCCTTCTCACGATCAAGACCAGCCTTCTATCATTACCTTTGACATTCCGTTCGGCAGCAGAAGCACGTCGGCGAAGAGAACTTCACCCGCTGCGCCCGTGTTAGCCTAGCTCTTGCTCCTTCCCATCACCCAACTCTCGTACCTTGGCGCATGAAGTCCTTCAGATGGTGCCACTTGACATCGTACGACAGGTTGCCGACGTAGACACGACGATCTTGTTGCGAAGAATCTCTAATACTCTGCATCATGTTGTCCTTGCCTTCGACTGAGCGCGCCGGAGCTCCTCGGCCTGCGCCGTAAGACTGGTAGCCTCCCGCGCTCTGTGCACCACCGGTGGGAGATCGCGAACGGCGGTCGCTGCGCCTGTACTCGTCGCGGTCTCGGCTGCGGGAGCGGCTGCGGGGAGAGTAGGAGCGTCGAGAGCGGCGCGGTGAGCGAGATCGTCGACGGGGTGAGCGGTCGCGCTGCTCATACTGGTCAGCTTCGTAAGACATGGTGTCAATGTGTGCGCAGGCAAAACGCAAGCACTGCAGAAAACAGTGAAATTGAGCTGGCTGCTGTTTGGGTGATGGTGGTCGCAAAGTGAGCAAGTGAGCGCGAAGGTGAGCTGCAGCTCCGCGCGAGGTCAAGGCGCTTGGCGTCACGTGCCCACCCACCACCACGCCGCCCATGAGCGAACCATGGAAAAAGTGCTGCCCGGCAGAAAGTGTCACAGCCTGACAGCTCGCGCTCTGCTTTCACCACAGCCTCAGGCGCCCAAAGTGAGATGTAACGCCGGCCGCCCCTTCCCAAGATGCTAAACACAGAAGGAGAACAGGTTGCACTTACCCTTTCGTCAGGACGGTAATTGTCGTCGTCTGGAGGGGCCAGTGTCAGCAAGAGAGGTCCTCACGTTGTGGGAGAGCAGAACCGTGATGGATGGCGCGAGGACGAGGAGGGGATTAAGGGAGGGGCCACAAATATGACTAGCTCTTACCCATGATATGTATATGAAGTAGCTACCGTGCCAGCTGATGTGTGTGGACCCAGCAGTGCGCAGCACACAAGAGCTGCAGACGACAGATTGCGGTCCTTCTTCTGCCTTCTTTCAATGACGCCGTATGGGGCCTCGAGAGAGCAAGCCACCCACGGCACAGCTACCTCTGACCAATCAGTGGCTAGAAGCGAGCACCGAGAGCTCAAGAGCAGACCCGGCAGCTTGGTCCTGCTTGACGGCGGGTGAGGTTGCAGAAAGATTGGGGGTGGTAACCTGTAAGCCCTCGGGAGTGCGTGGGCGCGATGTAAGAATTGTAGTTGCAAAGTGGCTCAATCGTGGACGCAGTTGGACAGGTCGGAATGAGCACGGCAAACAGGGGCGCGACGGTCTTCTCAAGCAAACACCGTGATGGAGTGTGGATGCTTAGTCTCGGTCGTCCAACATGCTCCCCACCACTAGGTACGGACGGCAGCGGGGCGGACGGCTTTGCGCGGCGAATGCGACCTAGTCCTTTTTCCCGGTTCAGCGACCAACGTCGCTTGTTCTTCACACTCAAGCAGATCATGTTTGCCCACCAAACCTTCACGTTTGCTCCCCAATTCTGTCACACCACTGTTCGGCACATCACATCGACGAGCGGGCCTGTACGACCGGTTCACTGAAAATGAGACCCACCCCTTGGACGCACAACTTCCAAGGTTGCTTTCTTCCTCGGGACTATCTGCGCTTAGCCTGCTCTTGCCTCGAATCAAAATATCAGAATACCCGCAGCGCTTTGCCAGCATCCATCCCACAAGTCTTCGTACTGGCCTGTCAGCTTGATCGTGGCCATACGTTCGGAAATGCCTCTCTCAAGCGATTAAGTAGTCCAGTTACACCCAGCCTCGCCATGCAACCAATTCACTTTCAAGCGGACATTTGGTGGGGTGTGCGACCTAGACTTCGTGGATTTTTGGATTCCCCACGAACTTTCGTGTTCACCGGATCTTGTACATTTGCAATAACAGTCACAGTTCGACTGAGCTTAACGCCGCCACTGTGGAATTCATCACTAGCAGACAGACCAGGATGTAACTTTGTGGGCGATCAACATGCTTGCAGTTCGATTTGATGAATGCGACTTTGGCAGCCAGCGACTTCACTGCACTGTCTATCGGGACGATTTCAGTGCCATGGTTGGCCTCTTTGACCTGTCGATCAGCTCCATACATCTCAAAAACTTGCGGCTGAGCATCGATTCTGACTGTATCACTGCCCACAGACACGACTGGCTGTCGACGTCCGCGTTTCCAGCTGAAGCAGGCAAACTCGCGTCTCAACAGTGATGAGCTGCACCGTGTTGGGGATCAGGGCGGTGGCGACTGACGGAGGGACTCAGCCTGACCACTGGCGGCTTGCGCATACCCGCATGGTGTACAGTTGAGCCACTCAGCTACACTTGCTGTGCCCATCTATTGAGAAAGCGACCGCACGCCAAAGTCGCGGATGTAAGTGATTTTCAATAAAGACTCCAGACAGAAATTGTTATCTAGAGGTTTGTAAGCAACATGGAGCTGTCTCAGCCTGCTCCAAGGAATTGTTCGCTAAACGCATTAGTGGAAGATTGTTGAGAGCAGGTGCCCTTGGCGCTGCCCAAGTTGTCGGTAACGCGCAACCTTCAACGTGATGTGGGGTCCAAGTCCTGTTCACTGTTGGGTATGCTTCTGGAGCGTGGAGCAATAATGTGTCTCGCGTCCAAATTTCACGATGAAGCAATGCGAGTGAGTGGTAACTGACGTGCTCCTGAGAGGCGACGGGGATTTGGTTAAAGATGTGAGCTCGAGCGTACGTCAACCACCGGGAGGCGAGAGAAGCCACGTGGAAGAGGGCGCCATTGCTGGTTGAGCATCCGAAGTTCAGTTTGGGACGTGACTATTAACACGTTGATGAAGAGACGTCCTGACGACTAGTTGTATTCCGAGCCACCTGGAGTGGTGAGATCGTTCAGTAGATACAGTACATCGAGAACTGTGCAAAAGAAGAACTTAAATGCCTCGCTTTGTCCAATGTCATGAATATTCCCAGAAAAACTGCATAGCTCATCAAATATCGTACATCATGCGAGATGCTTTGTGATCCATGATTCAGGCACCGTTTTTTGAACGCAAAGTATTCTCAAATTCTCCGCCTTGGTATGCCATCACTCAAGATTGACTCATCCTTTCTCGGGACGGTCCGCTCGTCAGAGCTGACTGAGCTCGCGGCCTCCGCACTTCGCGCTCTATGCTTCATACTAGCGTCGAATAGAACAATCATTCTATCTTCTCAATTGATCGGTGGAACTACACCGCTGAGCAGGAAAATGCTATGGCACCATCGCTGCCTATGTATCTAGGGTGAGTTGGTCTGCAGGCCTAAAATTCTGGAATATAGCGTGTAGAAGCAATACTTATCAGGACGTGCTTGCACTTTTTTTTGCGGTGAAGTCTGGAAATGTCGCTTCTCGTTTTGACGCAAAAGTGCGTTATGGACAGTGACGTCAAGCCGCCGAAAGAGTAGAATACGACGTCGCGTTGCATCTGCATGCGATAAGAAGAACTGTGGGGCGAATATCCCGACATCTTTTGTGGTGGTTGTGTCTTCAGAGACCTTGTCATCGTCCTCCGAGATATGTCCTACCCTTTGGTGGGTACGTTCACGCTATCGGCCGAAAACGGAAGCCACACCATGCCGCTTCGAACCTAGCCAGCAATGATTATCATAAGCCTTCTCTCGTCACAAATTTCACCCTCCAATGTTGTGATTTCCGAGCGAAGTCCGTCAACATGCAATTATTTGCAAATTTCGAGGTCGAAATCGAGGTGTCGTGCGAGCTCACATCTTGTATATATAGGACGTTACCCATAGCTAGTAGAACATGATACAATCATCCACCACTTTCAGTCTCGCGTTTCATTTTTTATTTCTGAGCGCATATCATCCCTGAGACTTCTACATTTGGCAACAGCTAAGCCCGAAGCTTGTAATCTCTATCAGTCATCATACCACCTACCTCGACAGCCAGTGGCATACATCTGGACGCATAAATACTTGCCACTGCGTACTGGTTCCTCCCACACCTGATCCCATTGTCTCTCACTTCGGTCATCAACACTACACATCACCACCATGGCCGAAGAAGCCACTCGACACCCAGTCCATCCAGTACACGCACTACCCAACGACAGTGCCTCAGAACTCGCACGACTAGACTCCGAAAAGTCGCAGCCAATACATCGCGTACCCACCATCGAAGACATCATCAACCTCCCTCTCCGGTCCCTCAGCAACAATGCCAACCTCAACGAATACACCGAGGAAACAATCGACGGGCAGATGCTCAGAGAGGTACGCTCCAGCGCGACCGGTCGGATCGAGCGCTACGAGCTGGTCACATTCAAAATTGATGATTCTGAGAACCCAAAAAACTGGAGTAAAGCGTACAAGTGGTATTGCACCATGTGTGTGGCTATCACTTGCTTCGTCGTGGCTTTCAATTCTGCGGTCATTACTGCCGATCTTGAAGGCGTGTCTGCGACGTTTCATGTCAGCGAAGAGGTGTCGCTCCTCACCATCACACTCTTTGTTATGGGCTTTGGTATCGGACCCATGGCTTTTGCACCCCTTAGCGAGATATTTGGAAGACGGCCGGTCTATGCTGTCACGCTGGGGCTTGCAGTCATCTTCACGATTCCTGGAGCAGTTGCACAGAATATCGGAACACTTCTTGTTACACGTTTCATTGCTGGTATTTGCTTTTCTGCACCAATGTCTCTCGTCGGCGGTACGCTCGTCGATCTCTGGAAAAATGAGGAGCGAGGTGTGCCCATGGCTGCATTCTCCGCTGCCCCATTCATCGGACCTGGAGTTGGTCCTCTGGTCGGAGGCTTCTTGAGCGAAGCAGGTGGCTGGCGGTGGCTATACTGGATTCAGCTGATACTCAGCGGCATAGTCTGGATCTTCATCACCTTCACGGTGCCAGAGACGTATGCGCCAAAACTCCTCTCCAATCGCGCGAAGAAGCTGCGCAAGGAATCTGGAGACTCGAAGTTCGTCACCGAGCAAGACCTCGATAGTCGTCCATTCGCCCAGAAGCTGTCGCTTTTCCTACTTCGACCGTTCCAGTTGCTGTTCCGCGAGCTCATCGTCTTTTTCATCTCGGTGTACATGAGCGTGCTTTACGGGCTGCTGTACATGTTCTTCATAGCCTTCCCGATAGTTTATCAGAAGGGCAAGGTACGTATCCGAAGTAAAGACTAAGGTCAGTGTGCTGATTCGAACGATAGGGCTACAGTGCTGGCATCACCGGACTCATGTTCATCCCCCTGATTGTCGGCGTCCTCTTATCCGCTGCATGCGCACCACTGGTGAACAGACATTACTTGACCCTCGTAAAGAAACACAACGGCCACCCACCCGCGGAAGCCCGACTCATTCCCATGATGCTATCCTGTTGGTTCATTCCAATCGGCATGTTCATATTTGCATGGACGTCCTTTAAAGAGCTCCACTGGGCAGGCCCAGCATTCGGCGGCTTTTCCGTCGGCTTCGGCTTCATCTTCCTGTACAATTCGGCGAACAATTACCTCGTCGACTCGTACCAGCATCAGGCAGCTTCCGCGCTTGCCGCTAAGACATTCCTGCGCTCTTTTTGGGGCGCTTGCAGCGTGCTATTCACTGTGCAGATGTACAATAGGCTTGGCGACCAGTGGGCCAGTTCGCTGCTGGGCTTCATTGGTCTTGCGTGCTGCGCCATTCCATTTATATTTTACTTCTTTGGTTCGCGGATTCGGGCGCACTCGCACTTTGCTTATCATGAGGAGGTAGAGCCGCAGCCTGGCGAGAAGCAGGGTGCTTAGGAAGCGGACAGGAGACGATTTTTGCCTCGTGGATAGTTCCAGGTGACGGAGAGATTGCGTAGTTGTGAAGCGAGAGTTCGAGGCGATTATCGTGACCCTTTTGGGTCGGATTGCATTGCATTGCATGGCGTTGGCGCTCGGGAGAATGTCCAAGGACGTTTTGAGTCGTGCTTTGTCACGATACGGAAAGAAAGCTCTATTAGGTGTTGTATAGTAGAGAGTGGAGTGGAAAACGAAACGAGCTTGATACTTACCTAGTGGCGATTACTGATCCTGACCACATTCTCGTGTCCAAGAGCCATCCAACTACAAGCAACCATGAACTGGTGGGTTGGTCCGAGTGCTGAGAAAGAAGCGGCACAAGTCAAGCTTTCTCTAGCTCCCATGACTAAGACTGCTAGCCGCCCAGATGGATCGCCGTGACGCATGACGGCCGGTGGGGCACAACCGACGCCTACCAAGCCGTCTCCATCAATTACAAGCGCATCCTCGATTGCCAAACGCCGAATCTTCACCGAATCTTCGACATGGACGACCACGAGGATCACGATCACGATCACGATCACGATCCCAAGTCGCATCAGCCGTCGCATGCGTCGTCGGGCTATATGCAGGACACGCCGCCGCGCGCCGATGTCGACGAGATCCTGCGCAGGAAGCGGAAGGCGAGGGAGTACAAGGTGAGCACGTGTGAATGCCGGTGGAGGGTTCGAAGGACTTCATGGACAGTTGATATGTATATCGAGATGGAAGAGAAGGCGTCTTTATTTGCCAAATTGGGCCAGAAGATCCGGCGCTCGAGCAGCTAGGCTGTACAACCCCACAACTTCATACTGACTACTCCCCAGGCATGCTACCCGTGTCGCCAGCGCAAAGTGAAGTGCGATCAGACGGTGCCATGCAAGACGTGCGTCGTCCGCGAACACCCTGAGCTCTGTACCTACCACCCGCCGAGCGAGACGCATCCGCCCGCAAAGCGCATCAGCACCCTCGGCCAGTCTAACGGCCACGACTTCTCCAATGGCCTCGTCCACATCCATGGCGGCACCGTTACCCTCCCGCGCGAGGACTGGGAGCGCATCTGCGCCAAACTGCAGCAGGCCGAGAAGTCGCTGGGCGAGCTCAAGAACTCCATCAGCAGCGTCGCTGAGGTGCCGCCGCCCATGAACGGCTTCTCCCCAGCCACTTCGGGCAACATGTCCCTAGTAGCAGCTGCACCCATGGATGGGGAGCAGAGCCATGTACGCACCCAGGGCATACACACTCGCAACGATATCACGGGCCAGACCATTCACATCGGGCCGTCCTCAGTACCTGCACTCGTAATGGCTCTCGGGAGAGGAAACACGGAGTGGGCGCCGGGTGTGCAGGACTTGCTGGGCAAGAAGAGCATGCTGCCCATATTCGGGCTGGACAATGAGAGCGCAACCTACCCCTTCGTGGACCTCTGGGGCCTTCCACACGGATCAATAGCCCGAGCCAACGAACTTGCGAATGCACTACCGAGCGACTCTGAATGTCTGAGCTTCTTCCGCTGCTACCGCGAGACTGCGCACGTCGTGTACCCTGCAGTGTCCGATATAGAAGGCATCGAATCGGATCTTCTGCTATTCCTCATCAACCGCGCCAGCTCGCAGGGTGTCGAGGGCATTACAGACCAGCAGATCTACGGCAAAGACCTGCACTGGATCGGACTCGTCTTCGCCATACTGGCTTCAGGCTGTCAATGTTCGAGCTTGTCGAGACGGGAGAGGGAGCTGACATCGCAGGTCTACGTGTGCTGTAGCTTCGAATGCCTGCGCTTCACCAACTTCCTATCCCACGCCACGCTCGAGAACATCCAAACACTCCTCATCCTGGGCAACGTCATCTCGAACAACATGAACGCTGGTGTGGCGTGGAGCCTGATGGGCCTAACCGTGCGATTGTCGCAGACCTTGGGCTTGCACCGCATGTGCCCACCATCGACTCCAGTTCAGCACAAGACTAAACGGAGCAAGGTTTGGTGGGCCCTGCTATGGCAAGACTCGCTCTTGTCAGTGACATACGATCGTGCGTCCTCCACGACCACAATAGACCACACGGTGCCACTCAGCCAGCATACTGCGCCAGGAACAAGGACATACGTAGAGAGCATGTACCGCCTCTGCAAAGTCGGTCTCGATATCGTCCGTGAGCGCCAAAGACCACAAAACTCGCACGATGCACTCATCAGGATCACCGAGCACCGCAACGAACTCCAAGAGATCATGATCGACGCAGCAGACTACTTGAAAGACTCTCGGAGATGCCGTTCGATGCGCGATCAGCTCGAACACTGGGCGTTGTATCTCCACATTTCGTACATCACATCCGAACTGTGCCGACCTGCTATCAGCCCTACTACTGCTGGTCTCGATTTGTCAAAGACACTGCGGAAGACGTGTATAGACAGCTTGACGAACACTGTCGAAGCATTCCTCGGCCTGCAGAACATGACACCTTTCGCAACCCGCTCATGGTCCGCTGTCCACCGATCGCTGAGCTCAGCACTACTCCTCGGCATTCTCGGCGAACACAACCGCAACGAACGCGCCCGCGACCTCCTCCAGAACGTCATCCAAGTTCTAAGCGACGTCACCAAAGACGTCGACCCCGCTGAGATGGCAACGCCCATAACGCGATCCGTATCCGCGCTCGAACGCCTGCTCCGAATTACCACAACGCATCACCGCAAGACGAGTGAGTCGGGCTCGCAGGCGTCGCCGACGATGCATGTGTTTACTGCGGATGACATCAACAATGCTCTTGCGAATGGCGATAGCAATATGTTCTCGCAGTCACCGCTGCTGGGCTTGGATCTGGACTCGTCGCCGTATGCGCTCATGGAGTCGATTGTGTGGGGTGCGTCGCAGCAGAAGACGCCTTGAAGATGGGGATATCACTATACGGAAGATAGCTTTGACAGGAACAGCTCTACTCAGGGTATCGACTCGCTGTTATAATCGTGCACTGAGGCCTGCGGCCGAAGAGTGTGCGCGGAGGTTGTGTAGTTCAGGAGCACGAGTGCATGTGGCAGATGATGGAAAATATGATAGACGTGGGGAGTGCCATACCGCCGCGCGAGAATCATGGAGCCCGCTCGAGGGGCGAGTAGTTCAGGCAGGTGGCACGCGCAAGAGAAAGTCGGGACATGGGAGTGAGAAGCGATGAACGAAAAAGCTGCGTTGAGGTTGTTGAACTGCATGACCGTACCGTATGAGGGGGAGTTTCACGAATTTTATTACCTTCACCACCAGCATATTTCCGATGGATATAATAGAGACTGAAATAATACCACAATCATGATTTCATCCGCTTCGCATCGCTTCGCGTCGTATCGTTCGATCTAAGGGGAATCAAGTGAGAAAAGGCAACCGGACCTATACCGCGCTGCTTGTACATAAACCACAACCATACCAACGCCACGATACGATCAAACACTCCATGCTCCGCCCCATTTCTCCGCCCTAGTAAGGGCTGTTCACAATCTCGTTTCTACCAAGATAGCTGCCCCGCACCCCACTCCTCCGATTCGCACCAACCCGCGACGGCGTCGCAATGCTCTCGCGCGTCGGCTTCGTGAGCGCCCGGCGCGCCACCATATCGACCTCATTAGGCAGCGCAACAATAAGATTCTTGTCGGAGCCAAACTTGAAGTTATCGGCCTTGACCTCCTCAGCGTAGCGCTTGATGTTGTACGGATCGCGACGGTTGGCGAGCACCTTCTTCATGCTCCATGTGACGATGAAGGGACCCGTAGCCGTGATAATAGTGGTCTCCTTGTCGTCGAGGCCCGTGTTGAAGCGTGCGGTTGTGAAGGAAATGGGAGCTTTGGTCTCGTGCTGGAATTGCGCGACGTGTGCGGGCGTGAGTGCCAGGCGGCGGGGCGCTGGCTTGTCGTCTTTGGCAAAGGCCTTTTCGAAGCCGAGCTTGCCGTCGTTCTTGCCGCCTTTCTGGAGCGCGTCGATGAGTAAGAGGTAGGTGCGGGTCGTGGCGAGGACCCAGCGGCCGTCCGCTGAGACGTCCATGCCGATGATGGGGTCGCCGAGGGCGGGGATGAGGGTCTTTGCGTTAATTCCGAGGCGGTCGAAGAGGCGGATGTCACCCTTCTCGGAGGCGACTGCAATGTGGCCCTTTTCGGTAGTGGCAGCGGCAGAGAAAGCGTTCTTGGTGACATATTGCTTGAGCTGGTCGTCGACGAGCTTGTTTCCGGAGAGACGGGGATCAACACGATACAAAGCGTTACCCGATAGTCCTAGGAATGTCTGCTCTCCACTCATCTGTGCAAATTTCTACGGAGTTGTTAGTGACGTCTGAATAGCTTCGTGGTTGGTTAGGCTTACGTTCTCGGGCGCGAACACCTTGACTGGGATGTCGTCGTGAACTTTCCACTCGTCAACGACTTTGCCGGTCTCCAGGTCCATTCGGTAGAGATTGTTGGGGTCTGCCGAGTTCTGGAGGATCATGTCTTGGTCCTGCTGATGGAGCATGACCTTGCTTGGGTTGAACGCCTTGCCCTTTGGCGTCATGACATTGGAGATGGTCGTCGAGAACTGGAGCTGGTTGTCGTCGGTGTGCTTGAAGACACCGATCTTGTTGCCTCGCACCACGAACGACCGGTCATGCTTGTAGCCGACTGCGAGCTGCGAATTCTCAGCACTGTCCTTGGGTCCCTTCTCCACATCATCTTCTGATTCGTCAGAGTCGTAGCGCTCGCTGCGCTGGTCGTTGGCGTTCTCGTACTCTTCTTCATCCTCGTATTCCTCCTCTTCCTCCTCTTCGTCTGGCGCGTCTTCCATTGTGAGGTCTTGGAAGGCCTCCATGACGTACTCGCGGTCCGTGTCCTTTGCCTTCTGCCACTTGACCTGGTTCAGATGCTCCCACAGCGCTTGCATGACGCCATTCTGGATGGTGTCGAGCCCCTCCTGGTCCTTGAACTTCAGTAGCCACGAGTAAGCGGAGCCGTCGTCCAGATAGTGGTTGAAGATGAACGACTTGTACTCAAAGTTGAAGACGGGATTGATGTCCTCGACGACGGGCTGGCCGAGCCACTCGCGCTCTTCGCCGACGATGTGCAGCCAGTAGTTCCAGTTGCCCACCTCGGTGACGTCGACGTGCACCTTGGAGTCCTGGCGCATGAAGGTGCCGGAGGGGAAGTCGAACAGATGCAGCTCGGCTTCGACCTCTGCGAGCGTGCCTAGGGCCTTTGGCTGGACGGCCGACGGCGGGGCAGCGGTGGGGTCCTCTGGCTCCTGGGGCGCCTTGGCCCTGCCTGCGACCTTCTTCGCCATGGCCTCCTTTGTGGTGTTGGGGAAGAGCTCCTCGGGCGGCGGGGCGATGTCGGGGAGCTGGGCGTGGGCGTGGGCGGTCGGGCTGGCGACGGGGCTGGCGTCGGGGATGGGCTCCTCGTAGAAGGACAGGGCCTCGAGATCGTCTTCGGAGGCGTGCTCGTGGCTGCGGCGGAACTTGCGCTCGTAGACGCACTGCAGGGCGACGCGCTCAAAGAGGGCGGCCGTCTCGGGCTTGATGGCCTGGTCGCACACAAACTCCCACAGGTCGTCGACGTCGCCGCTGAGGTCGCGCCACGCAAAGATCTTCTCGCCCGTCGAGCGCACGTCGGTGCGGAACTGCAGGCCCTCGTCGAGCAGGAACGTCTTCTCGTCCTTGTCCGCCGCGAGCGCGTCGAGTGCCGCGTCTTCCCCTCCTTCTTCGGCTAGCAGGTCCTCCTCGCCCTCTTCGTATGCGCGCTGGACCACGAGCTGGTACTGAAATTCTTGCCCCGTGCGGCGGAGGCTGGCGGCGGCGTCCTTGAAGATGAGCTCCGAGTAGCCCTTGACGGAGCGCGGGCGCACGAGATAGAGCTGGCCTTGCGGGATCTCGACAATGGTTTCTTTGGAGCTGTCGCCGAAGACGAACTTGCTGACTAGAGTCGTGGTCAGTACTTGTGGTGTTGGTGTTGTGCTACCACGCGCCGGTATGGCGGGGGCGGGGCAGAAGCAAACACGCAAACAAACTTACGGTTTCGGAGCATGAACATCGTGGAAGGAGCCCGTGTGGCTGTGTGTGTCGTGCAGTAGATGAGGAACTTGACCGTCTACTGGAGTTGAGAGCGGCGGCGCAAGTGACTTGCCATCAGGCTTGGACGCCAGAAGGATTGTTATTGTCGGGCGCAACACGCTCAAGGCAACTCCAGGCTATCACCTGCAGACTCCGTCATAGCTCACGTGACGAACATCTTTCACTTCAACGTCTCACTTTCTATCACCTAAGCTTGATGAAGGTGCGTAATATTACGATTGAACGATTTTGGTAAGCACGTGATTCGCAGCTTGCAAAGGTAGGAGGTGGAAGCTCGAGATAGACAATACATCATCATGGGAAACTCTGAGGGTAATGTATGTAAAAGCATTCAGTCAGACGCAATTTGGCGCGATTGAGTATGTGAGCTCGTCGTTGAGTTATCACCAAAGACATCAAGCACATTTGATCGTGGACAACAAGACATGCCATGACATCGTTGGGTTCATTCAAACACCATGACTGTCTTGAAAGCTTCCAGTGCCATCGACGGCAGTCCTCGGCGATGTACATACCACACGCCATAGTGACTAACCAGGCAACGTCTCGCCAGCAGAACACTCTTCTGCTTCTATCGCCACCTCGTTGAGCCTCCCCCGCTATCCAAACGCACACGCTCGCCATACCTGTCTCTTCCTCTCGGATATTTACATCCCCGCTCGCCTCCAGCTCCTAGCCTCCCGAACCCTAATAATGCCCGTGCGAACCTTACCGTGAACTCTCCGTCGCGCCAGCGGAAGTAGCCGCCTTAATTAGCATGGCGACTATCGAGGTCTAGCGCGTCATGGCGCAACATCGAACATTGCCGATCGCTCTTTCGATAGATCCGGCCCTGTCACGCAGGTGTCATGCATGGAAACATGCTAGATGCTGTCGTGCTGTGGTAGCTTCAACCTTGATCACGTAACGTTCCAAAGATGCTGTTTTGGCTCTTTTGGGTGAGCTTGAGAGGCGAGAAGCGCGACTCTGGGAGGCGGCGGTTTGCTTTGATGGATTCGAGGACCCTGTGTGTATCAGGCAAAGCAACAGTGCGTGAACTTTGAGCGTGCGACTTACCATTCGGCATTGATGAACTTGACCCCCTTTCCACCGGCTCTCGCAACACTCTTCTGAATCTTGGTTGCAGCAAGACCTCCTCCTGCGCCTCCGCTGGCACTTGCTGCTCCAAGGATGACATGCGTTACTGTGCGGCGACCTAGGGCAATCGAGTGTCTTGCGCCGTGTGCGGCCAGCATGTGCTTGAGCTTGTGGTCGGATATCAGAGGCGCAGTAGAGCCATTGATGTAGAAACACAAGCCAGAGAAGATTTGCATGTCTGTGATGCTTGGGGTGGCTTCGCGTGATTTGCTTTGTTGATTCGGATCAGACTCTGTCCATGATCAGTATATATGCCCTGGCAGTTTGATGTGAGAGAGACATACGAGCCTCTTCATCCAAGTCCTCATCTAAAGCATTGACGCTCTCCGCATCCTTCTCTTGAGGCAGCTTCTTCCCCATCTTCGTTGCGCCCCAGACCTCGGCCAGGCTCTTCTGTCCCCCGGTGCGAAGCCCTTTGGCGCCCTTCTCCCACCCTCCATTCTCCTTCCTCCCATCCCTGCCAAAGTCCTCACTACCAGCCCCGACCGTATCAGCAACACGCCCTTGCCCCCCAGCGGGACCACCCTTGTATTGCTCGCCAAGCTTGAGGCTGCGCGAAACTCTCCATGACGTCGAGCCTGAAAGACGGTTTTCTGCGCGCTGGTGGCCTGTAGACGACGAGTTCCACGGATCGAAGAATTTGCGGGCGGCGGGCGCTGCGTTGCTTGTAGTATGCTGTTGACGTGTGGTTGCTCGGCTCAAGGCCGGCTGTACTTGTGACGAAGGCGGAGGATCATGATCGTTGTGCGTGCGGTTTGAGCGGTCTCGCGGTCCGGCGCTGTCGGTCATGGCGGGCGAACTCGCTGCGGTTGTTTCCTGCGACCGTTAGGCACTCCATTGTGACATATGCACATGGTGCTTTTTTGCGACTTGCAACATGCAAATGAAGCAGGAGCAACGCAAGGGCGCAAGGATAAAAGGTGCGGACCGTGCTGGATGCGGCATGGCGTTGCGGGGAACGTACCTTGTTCAAATGTTGTTCGCAGCAGTGGCGTCCGCATGTGCCTGGGGGCGAGTGTGTTTCCTGTGCGACCAAATCACAATCCCGAGGCTTGTTTGTCCATCTTAACGAAGGTGCAGTTTCGTGTTCGGAGAGGGTGTAGTGCAAACGACTCTGTTTGATAGAGAGCCTGAATCGCCACCAGAAATGGCTCGTGTCCCGGATAATCTATACTTCGTGGCGCCACCAATAAGGCGCATGGCGAGTTTCGAAACAAAAAATGCACAAAGCAAGTCCCTTGTGTCGAGAGGAAGTGGCACAGCCAAAACACTCTGGCACATTTGGGCGCAAGTTGGCATGGCAGTTGGTCAGCATGGCCTTGCGCTCTCAAACCACAAACACAATATTGGTACGATAGTAATAGTATTGCTCTTTCATTGATGATGCGCGTTGCTACATTTGGAGTACCACCGTACTCGCGTCGTTTCTCGTTTCGCGTTTGCAGAAGAAATCATGTACTCCAAGAATTGCTGCGCCGTATGCATGCACCCTTTATCCTGAAACGCCATTCCGTACCGACATCGCTAAGAACAGAACCCACCCTAGTATAGACATGCTGAAGCTTCAGTGTGAAGAAAACATGAACCATGAGACTTTTGACTCGCGAGAGTGCTGCCTCTAGAACGCCTGTAATAAGAAGAAGTGCTGCACCGACACGACGTGTGCGGGCATTGAAAGTGCATAGCGTTGGCAAGCAGTGCACAGAATAGAAAAGAAATCCGGTTCATTAGCCTCGTCGACCCAGCCTGGTGGTCTCATCCATCTTGTACTATTAGGGGACCAGCGTCATGTCATGTCGTGTCTTTCCTTTTTCCATTTTTGCAAGGATCGGGTGCGGTCTTTATCGAAGGCGCGATGCGTTACGCTGCATCGACTCGTCGAGAGTCGGAGAATGAGTTCCTTTTGTTTTTCGTAAAATCGTCGTGGCCATGATGCTAGTGGTGGTTGAATAATTTCACCTCTTGTTGACCGAGGCTTCGTACAGCATACGATGCTTGTGCATCTCCTTTGCGTTGAAATTTGGTTGGGTTTCGCTTCCCTTCCTGCTGGACAATGACAGAGAGGATCCATTGCCGAATTTGAGACTAGCAAGGGATCTCGCCTTCTTGAGAGACTTCTTTCCAGTACTGTCGGCTGGTAGAGGTACGTCGACCGTGGGGCGCTGCTTGATTTGCACAATCTCATCGACTTCAGGTCGAGGCTTGACACGCATCCGCCTGAATTCACGGGTGATTCTCTCCATGGCGCTGGGTCCTTTGGCTGTTGCGACGAAGGTCGGCATGGGCTCGGGCACCTCTTGCTCATTCTGGCTGGACCCGACGCTGGACTTGCGCTTAGATCCGAAGCTGATTCCCGAGTCTTTTTTGCCTTTGCCGCCGGTCTTGTACTCATCCGAGTAACGCTCAAATGATTCAGGGCCCGCGGTAGCCAGGCAGTCGTCAATCATCTGCTTGGCGACCTTGGTGTATTTGTCAACGATCCTCTGCACTGCAGGCCAGCCGGTCTCTTCATCTGGACCTTTGTTCATGTCTAGTACAGCCTTTAATACCTCAGGGCCATTCTTTTGCACGAGGCGAATGTACTCGAAAAAGCCCTCGCGCTCGTCTGTCAGAGTCTGGCTACTAAGTAGAGGCGAAGGAGACTTTGACTGCGATTGCACAGGTGGCAGCAATGTGTTGAGCATGCCCATGCAGTTGATCTTATTGAAGGGCGCCATGGACAGTTCGTTCACCATGATCTATGCAAGTGTTAGTGAATTTGGAAGTGAAGGGACACACATATCTTACCCATCGTCGAAGACCGAGCCACAATTGAGCATAGTAGCTCTCTGCCTTCTTGTTCTTGCCTTCAACGTTCCGAACCCAGAGTGCAATGCCCGGAAATTTCTCGGCCATGTTCTCCATGTCGGAGGCGTAAGTGTCTCCATGGATTTGGACGCGCTCAAATGCTGCCGACATCTCTTTGCGTCTCCTGGTCTCCAGATCCCGGAGATAGTCCAATGCGGTAAGTGCCTGAGGGAAGTCAACAACCTGGAGGGAGGGGTGAAAGCAACGGTTGACAAAGTTGACGATGAAGGCTGGAGGCAGCGAGCTCGGCTGGGTGGGAAGCGAGTTGAGGTGCGTCATTAGCTGCGAAGTAAAACTCATGGTAGCCGTCTCGGCGCCGGTCCAGGCTATCTGTCCGGACACCGGCGATGCGTTTTCAGAGTTACTGCTTGGCGTCTGCGCGCGTGAGCGGTCCTTGAGGAGCGGCTGTGAGCGTGGCACGCAATTGAGCGTGTACATGGTCCGCAGAGGGATCTCGTAGCTGCCGGGATACTGCAATACATGTTCGAGTATGTAGGACATGGTGGTGACATTGCTCTCGTCAGAGGCGCTGCGCGAGTGATTTGACGACATGTTGGAGTTTGTGCTGTCGCACGCGTTTGTGAGAAGAACGAAAGAAGTGACGCTCGGTTGCGGACGGTGGATTGGAGAAAGCCGAGTAAGTGGATCCGTGAGGGTGAAATGGGAGCGTGGGGTGGCGGGACGTGCGTGCGGAAGGTGCGACCAACGGCCTCAAAGCTGGCGCGGAGAAAGCAAACACTTGGTCACAGATGCACCTTTGTATTGTATGTCGAGGATGCTGAAAGATCGATGATGCCCAATGCTCCAGGCGGTTGTTGTTGTTGTTGTTGTTTGGGTCCGGACTGCGGAGATAATTGCAGCACGCGTTGGTACGGAAAGGTAAACAACCGAGCAAACGAACGAACGGCCACAGCAACGTCAATGAGAGAGAGACGGGTGCAAACGCTGCGCTGGTTTTGCGGGTTCCTGTAGGGCAAGATGACGGTAGAAGATGAGGGCCGGAAGGGTTTTCTATGTACAAGAGTGCCACAGGCCGACGAAATGGTCCGAACGCGATGACCCACCAGTCTTGTAGGGATCATGAACAGTGAAAAGAGGCGTTGCAGGGATCGGGGGAAAAGGAAGCGCGATCCCGAAAAGGCATGGTGACGGTTCGAACGCAGGTCAACCGTCACATCACATTCGAAAGACACCTCCGCACTAGAGCCTGCCACCGGAAGGCTTGATCCAGCCTTCAATAATAGCGTGCCCTGCATACGTTCCAAACGCTCGTTGCATAGCAGAAGAGACGCACAGATCTATCGTTTGGTGAGAGTTTGTTTCGTTTAGGAGCCTGTTCAGTCGAGTCCAAAGTGGCCTGTTCAAGTCAAAACTGCAAGCTGCAATCGGGCAAAAGATGTCAACACGACTAGACATGCAGCCTCCTAGACATGCAGGCAGACTATGCAAACGACGCTCTAGCCCTCCTCCACTGAGGTCTCGCGCATTCTCCCGCTCAGCCAATGAGAAAAACATGTTTGTGAGCCTGCAGCTGGCCAATAGTTGCAAGGCTAGCCTCGTGTCAGAAGCCATGATCTGATCAGGGGTTTCGCCGTTTGAGAGTCCGTGCAAGAAGTTTATAGCTGTCAGTAGCAGTGCGGCATGAGCCACTAAGAGTCTAGCACCTATCACAACCCTTGCGCCTGTGTTGCGTGCTTATCCACTTTGAACTTTGTTGTGAACATGACAACTGAAGCGGCGATAGACAGAAGATTGTGGTAGATCACCCCGATGACTTCAGCTCCGTCCCGAGCATCGGCTTCGACAGCCTGAATTCGGCAGTGGTGCGCCTCAAAGCTCGAGCAGTATCGCAGCCGCAAGGTACCTTGCAGGGCGAATGCGTGTTTGATGCTACCTCGACCGCAGCCCCCCATGCGTGGGAACACAACTTTGCTTATCGTACGGAGGACAAAAAGCATCGCACTGGTCGCGTCAATATGCCGCCAAGCTTGGTACGCGTCGAGCACGCCCGATAATTGGCGTGCACAAGTGCGCCCAAGGTTGAGCAGGACCCAGGAGTAGTCTTTATCAAGCGGCCCAGAACTCCTGCCTAAGCTGACAGACGATATCCGCCATGACTGCACGATTCTCGAGTACGACGGGCTTTCAAGATTCCCTTTACAGAATTAGCATATTGGGGTTGCGTCTCCGTACAACGAAGTGTCTTGACTCATGTTAAAGATGTCTCTAACCACGAACGTTTTCGCTCACATTGCTGAAAGTTGAAAGTCAATGTTATACGTCGAGATAATTAATCAAAGTAGGACATCAACGCGGTACTAACACATCCTTACGACAACGTGCTACGGCGGCATCATCCTGTACTGTTGAATTCTCCGACATGATCATCAGTCCGCTTCGGCGGCCGTCAGGCATCGCACAGATCTCACAACGGCTTTTTTTGCCCGCACTTTGGCTAAGGTTCGCGCTGCTGATTCGCCACATCTTGAGAACTGCTCCCTGATCGGGAAAGATGCTGATCGAGCATGAAGGTGATGCGCGTTGAGGGTCACTGCGTCACAATCGATCGGCAGATAGTTGGGTAGTGCGTATATTTAATATTTCGGCGACATGTAGTATCTACTGCGAATGTGTAAACAATCTCATACACCCTGGTATATCCGGATTTGTTGCGACTCTGGCACAGTCGTGCGCTCACAATGGATGGGACCGAAAGACTCGGTCGCGGCAGGATCAACAATTTGAGCGTGCAACATGGGGCACGCAGCCGAGGCTTAATTTGCACTGAATCAGTACCTAACATCCGCATGTTGGGCATTGATGAGCGTCCAGTCGCCTAGGAAAATCACACGATATCGTCATAGAGAACGTAGATTCCCAATGTCCAATACAAGGGGTCTCACTCTCGTGATGGAGGATGTCGATTTTGGAAGATGACGCGAAGATAACACGCCGTGACATGAGTCATCTCATCGCCAACGGTTGCGAAGTTGACTTGTTCCTACTCCGCACCACAATCTGATTCTTCGGCACATCGCAACATTGGCCAAAATGTCTCCTCCTACACAACTTGAATTTGTCACTCTCGACGTCTTCACAGCGACGAAGTATGAAGGGAATCCACTAGCCGTCGTGCGCATCCCACGCGGCGTTGCTGTAAGCCAAGAGCAGAAGCAAGCCATCGCGCGGGAATTCAACTTGTCCGAAGCCACCTTCTTGCACGAGGGAGGAGACATCTCTTCAGAAAATGCGTGGACTGTTGACATTTTCTTGACAACTGCCGAGATCCCCTTCGCTGGCCATCCCACGATTGGGACAGCGTGTTATGCTCTTGCGAGAGTAGCTCGCGAACGAGGCATCGAGGACGGCGTGATTGATGGGACTTTCGCATTAAAGGCAGGGCCGGTTCTTCTGCGGTACGACGTATCGAAGAAGACTACACGAGCGGCTATACCTCACGATGTGTTAGTTTGGAGTCCGAAGATTCTTTCTGTTGGGAGTATAAGTTGACAATCTTCAGTCACATACACGAGAGAAGATGGACCAGAGACGAGCTATCTGAGCTGCAGCCTCCACTTGCAGAGGCTCACCAAAAGTCGTCCATCGCGTTACGAAATGACTTTGCAATCGTATCCATCGTCAAGGGTATGACTTTCGTACTCGTGGAGCTTGACGATCTAGAACAGCTGAAGTTGGCGTCTCTGGCTGGTGGGAGTGTCGATATAGGGGAACTCGACGAAGGCTGGGACGACACGTTCATCGGGTTGTATTTCTTCGTGCGCACGGGACACAGTCGTGGAGGTGTAGTTACCTTACAGACCAGGATGATCGAGGGATCTCTTGAAGACCCCGCCACAGGCAGTGCGGCGTCGGCGCTCACCGCGTATCTTTCCCTGGGAGGAGGCAGTTCGGGTGAGACTTTGAGCTACGAAATCGTCCAAGGTGTCGAAATGGGCCGACGGAGTGAGATACTCATTGGCAAGTATACGTGCAATCAAAGGCGCCAAATATCCGCGCTGACAATCTGCTCTAGACGTAGAGATTGGTCATGACCACAAAGTTTCCAATTTGTACTTGGAGGGTGGAGCTGTACAGGTGATGGAAGGTCGATTGTCGATCTGAGCGGCCGATGATGCAGTCAACGTGGTGCACGTTAGTGTCAGGCGTAGGAGTTGAGGAGAATCATGATGTATTGGGCTATGGGAGAGCGAGGCCTATGTACTGAAGGGAGCACGCACTAGTCCTAATGGGGAAGTGCATGAGAGCAAGCATGTGGTGTAACCTGGTTCATCACTCACGCGCCAGGGGATAAGCCCTATGGCCGACAGTTAGTTACTGCAATGAGACTATGGCATACCATGATGAGCCTTGCTCCATGTTGCTTCGCATTTCGGCAACCTGTGTGGTGTGCCAAAAATTCGATGTGACTACTGCAACAATGGAGGCCTTCCTCGTGACATTGTAGAAGTGGGACAGTTCCTGCGGCGCTGGACGTCGTCTACGCCGTCCAAACGGCAACTGTCTCCCATACGATCCGCTCATAACAGAGGTATTGTCGATCACTCAGGAATAGGGCCCACCTTGACCTTGGCCTGCAAGATTGTCGTTTGCGATGCGCCGTCCTATCCGGATAATAACGAAGAAGTGCAATGTTGTGTGAGCTTGAGAATTGGGCGACACATTGGCCGACAGTTCATCTTCGAACGCCTCGCCTTTCCAACGTCGCACGATGATGCGACAACATTGGGAGAAGAAGACATCGAGGAGATTCAAAGTCCTCGAAACGAGCTGAGGCGCTCCATCGTTGCTGCAGGAACGGATCGCAATGGCCGTCACCCGTCGCATCTGTCAATTGTTGTACGTTCCACCACCTTTTACACCTAGCGAGTAGCAGTGGATCCTCTGTCTCTCCAGAATTGGCCTTGGATGTCAGCACAGGTCATGGTACGATCCGCAGTGATAGGTACGCCCCACGGAAAAGGAAGCGGCGCAGTGCACAACCATCGGGACTTCCCAGTCGAACATGCCGAGCATTCGCTTGCCATTCTTTGCAAAGTAGGTAAGGCATCAAAATGGTTTGAGTTGGTCATCCTCGACATCATTTTCGAGGTGACCCCGGATGAGACAGGGGTAGGATTGGCGGGAAGGAATTTGTCCCAGTCCCCATTCGGCTAATGTGGCGTCTTCGCAACCATCTGTGTCGGAGCTTCTTCACACCTCAGACACGCCCGGTTTCCAACCAGCCTTCTTTCATGCCTGGCGCACACTCGACCCGCAGACACTCCTATCACAGCCTCAGTCTGATCGTGGTGCCTGTGATGTCCTAAGACCCGTGCTTCTCTCCTCGGCAGGCTCGCAAGGCGGGCCTGCGACGTGTTGGCCTTCATCGTGGGTTTCATGCCCAAGGAACCATGAGCCGCCTGGCTTGCTTGCCTGACTGCCATATGTCGCCAAGGGGGTTAAAGACCATGCAAATTCTCGCAAGTATTTGTCTTCTCGCCATCATCAGTCGCTTGTTCAGTATTCGAGGTCTGCCATCGAGGGTTACATTCCTTTCTTCCTCTTCCTCTATTCTTCTTACAGATTACGTTGAACGTATCTGCTTCTAATCTACCGCCAGTCGGAGTCACTCTTTTAAACCTTACATTCTAGTCCTCATCGCAGTCAATTCTCCTTCGCCTTTAACTTCCTACCATCATCATGCGTTACACTACTTTGTTGCCATTGCTGCTCGCAGCCGGTGTTGCCCACGCCCAGTTCGGTCAGAACAATGGGCAGAACAACGGCCAAAACGGTCAGAATGGACAGAATGGCCAGAACGGTCAGAACGGCCAGGGTCAGAATGGTCAAAACAACGGCCAGAACAATGGTCAGAACAATGGCCAGAACGGGCAGAACAACGGTCAGAACAACGGTGGTGGCAACAATGCTCTGGCACTCAACGCCGACAACGTCCAGCAGGCCAGCAACGCTGATGGTCAGGCTGATGGCGCTGAGGCTGGCCAAGCGGCTTCTCTTACGTGAGTTTACGAAAGACACATTGATACAACATCAAGCTTACGTATTCAGTGATCCTGCCAACTTCATCAACTTCTGTACTGGAAAGACAAAGACCGATGGACTTCAGATTCGGGAGGGATCCTGCAACGGTATCGGTAAGTCACGCTACCCGATCAAAGATTTCGTTCCTGTCTGACGCTTTATAGTCATGGGAGATATCCCTGCTGCTAATCAGATGACGTCTGCCATGTTTAAGTCGCCCACGAACGCCCAAAACATTGGTTCTGGTGAACCCATCACTTTCTCCGTCAAGATCGATAACCTTGTCCCTGGAACCTTCACGAACCCAGACAACACGTACTACTCTGCTCCTCAGGGGCTACAGGGTGGTGTTGTCGTCGGTCACACTCACGTATCTGTCCAGGATCTTGGCAACGAGGCGAACCCAGACCCACTCGACGCTGAGACTTTTGCTTTCTTCAAGGGCATCAACGATGCTGGAGACGGAAACGGACTTCTGAGCGCACAGCTTGAGGCTGGACTTCCTGATGGCATGTACCGTGCTTGTTCCTTGACATCATCCGCCAATCACGCCCCGGTCATCATGCCCGTAGCTCAGCGTGGCCCTCAAGATGACTGTATTAGGTTTACCGTTGGTGCTGCTTTCGCCAACGCTCTCAACAACCCTGCCAACGGTGGCAACAACGGTCAACAAGGTCAGAATCAAGGTCAGCAAGGCCAGGGTCAGCAAGGTCAGGATCAAGGCCAGCAAGGCCAAGGCCAACAGGGTCAAGGACAGCAAGGTCAGGATCAAGGACAGCAAGGCCAGGGACAGCAAGGCCAGGGACAGCAAGGCCAGGGACAGCAAGGCCAGGACCAAGGGCAGCAAGGTCAAGGTCAACAGGGCCAAGGACAGCAAGGCCAAGGGCAAGAGGGACAGCAAGGCCAACAGGGCCAGGGACAGCAGGGAGCCAACGGAACCCGACGTGGACGTGGCCGTGGCCGAGGCCGCTTCAACCGACCCAAGTTCGCTGCCCGCGACTGGGTCGCTTAGACTGACGACAACAAGACAGGAGGGAGAGGGAGGAGACCCTTTGGACCATCGTCGAGTTTGGGAATTGGGCATGTGGATGCAGTAATGGTACATTTTTCTTCAGGGACCTCGACATTGATGCCATAGCCATATTTAGTCCCTAGACGGGTCAGGTATGGGGTGGTCAATCTACGGGGACAGAGTTGTAGCGCCTCTATGAACTGGTATTGAGGGGTGTAGGATTTCTGTCTTTTTTTTTGGCGCTTGCTTACGCTCACGACATGTAAACATAGTTTCAGCAATTGAGAACGCTTTGTTAGACAACACAACTTGAAAACTCGTACCAATTCGCTGTCCCGAGCTACCAAGTACAAGCATAGAAAAGCGACTAAAGGTTCGATCAGCCATATGTGCCGTGCTTGCTTTGGTGTCATGCTGTCACAGGTCTGGCGATCAGGGTGAGCTTCCGACGGTGGCTGAGGCGCCGAAAAGTGCCAATAACCCTCTAACAAAACAATGACATGCCAGGATCCCTTCACGCGTCGTTCGTGGCGTTGGCAAAGTGAGATGTGAAACACGTTCAGTGTGGCCTGACAGAATTGATGGCGGGCTTTTCGGCTTAGCGAACAAACTTTGATTTGTGAGATTGTGACTTACCCTCGGGACTATCCATTTGTCTTATAATCACATTCTCCATGCATGCAGACATTACAGACAGCAGCGAAGCTGTAGTTTTCTTCGTCAGGCCGACAACAAGGCTGCCACTCACCCTCCCCAAAAAATGAAGACCTTGAGCCCGCTGTGAACTTTCAGAATGTCATATAGCTATCAAACGCTCAGTTGAATTCTGCAATAGTATTTTGGCGTGCAGTCTCTGCGACATCTTCTCGACCTCACTTTGGGAAGCGTTGTGTCCGAAATGTCCTCGTGATTCCTCACTCAAGCCATGCAACAGTGCTGCCAAAGCAGATGACTTCCACGGTGGGATCCTCTCTTTGCGACTCTTATATATCGTTGCGCAGATCAACACAAGCGTACTCAGAAGCAAAGTGGCAGGCAACAAAACCCACAACCATTGCACCTTGACGAAAGGCTCAGGACCACAAGCATGTCCACGAACTAACTCGGTGCCGTTGTTTGTTGGGGCACGAATCTCATTCGAGACTACGTCCGCCATGGTACCTAACACCGTATTGATGTCGTACGGCGCTTTTTGAACGAAGTTCCATCTTCCTGGATATTGCGCCGAATCGTCCAGAGTATCGTTGTCCAATGTCATGGCCAAATTGGCAGCCAAAGATGATCTGAGATTATATGTGACATTTGGCCCAACGCTGAAGGTCTTCCCAGCTGCTGTCATGAGAAAAGCATCTGGCGAATACACAGAGCTGGTAATATCCTTGTCCGGCGGAAGGTACGTTGCGAGTAATTTCTCCTCCAAGCGACCATTTGTATAAGAAGCTTCGAATGTCCTGACGCACCACTGGTAAACACATTCCATCAATACCGGAGACGAAACGTTCGATATTTGAGGCTTTACACCAGGTTGAAATGCCATATAGAAACCGAGGAGAGCGTTCTGAGCATTTCCAAAAACTGTCGAGTTCCAAAAGTTCCTCTTGCCGATGTTCTTGGGAATATAGCCGCCGAGCAGCAAGATTGAGAGACCAAGCGCCTTCCTGTCCCAATAGCCGTGCACGCCGATTACAAGTGTATTGTTTAGACGATATCCACATGGATACATAAGTCTACCAGCTCCATCTCCCGGGCTTTCGAGCGGTTCTATTTGGCACACAGGTACCAAAAGGCGCGAGACATCCTGGCATCTATGGCAAACCCCTAGCGAGGAGTACGCCACCCATGAACATTGATTCGTAGGACAGACCGAGGCAGCAGCTTTGATAGGAGTCTCCCGATCGGACAACGCCTCAGCGATCTGTGGGGCCAAACTTCGTCCTGGGACGTGGATGACGGGATTGCCCCAGCTTTTGAACGGAAGGCCTGAAAATAATGCTTCTTGGCTGGCGACAGAGGTTGCGACCGAGACTGTGCCATTGCTGATAATGACGTTCCGGCTGGGGTACGAGACGCTCTGTTGGAAAAATGGTTCGTAAGCTAAGGCTAAAATCGTGATGGCCGCCCCAATCGAAACTAAATATCTATCATATCGTAAGGTGTTGTGATTGTGCGAGTTTTCCTAAGGTAACTTGCCTGCCCTTAGTCATGTAGAGTAACACCGTAGAGCCCCATGGTCCGCGCGAAGCATTGTCGTAGGCATAGAAATCAAACAGTGGCCTGTCTTTCCGGAACCAGATCCATTTCAATTGCCCAATGGCCTCCGAGACTGGAAGTATCAAAGCGGCCTTAGATATGGCTGCAAGAACTGCTATGAGAGCATTGAGCGTAATACCACTCATGATATCATTAGGTTGCTTTTTGCCGTCGTAGTAAAGGAGAAGACCGACGATGGCTGTAACGCATGCGAAGCTAACCAGCCAGCTACCAAGCTCCCACCACCACCAATCCGTGATCGCACGCTCATAGAATGTAGTCGATGCCCGCAGCAAGGGCTTTGGCACTTGCGGGTCATTCGTGCTTGGCGTACGAAGATCGCTTGGTGTTAGGTTGGTGTTTGAGCCATTGTTCTCTAGCATTTTGGGTATGGAATTGTATCGATGACCGGTCCGAAGTGGCAGCGTTCTGGCTGGGCTTGTATTGTGTCTGGCATTCCAGGCCGTCGTTCACCTCTTATGGCACGAACGACTGAGAACTGTGCCACATTCGAGGATCTGGTATGTTTCGACTGTCGCTCGTCGGCATGGAGCGCTCGAAATCTCTATGAATAGCCTAAGGAGTAATTCCTGGCCTACCATGAAGTGCCTAGGGAGAGATGTGGCGCATGCTTGATGCTGTTACCGGGCGCCTATTGACATTAAGCGCCTGGCGGTCTTGATATGGGTCGGCGACTGCATATCCAAGCTACATGAGCGTCGCATTTCCAGATTCCTCGATCCACGACGACGTTTAGAAAACCGAGCGGTGGTGGATAATGTTTGCTTGGGACTATGGAGTAGTCACAAAGAAACTGCTTGCTCATGCACTGATGGCTCTCCCCGTAGCCATCTTTTGGGCGATCATGCTGAAGAGTGCAACAGATGACATGAAGATGGCAAGATTATAGAACTAGGCAATTGTATCAGCTCGTGCTAGGAGCAAGCAGAAATAACACTATGATCATACCGCGTTCCTGGAATACGCGCTCTCTTCCGCGTCCGAGCGAGCGTCAACGAAGAGGCGTCGCAAGTTCGGCAGATTGGAGGGCTGTCACACGTTAACGGCGAATTGGATGATCTCGAGAACGTAACAAACCATTGCGAGTGTTCTGTCTCTGACAACGAGAATATCTTACCTAGGTGCGAAAGAGGTGGGTGTTGTTTGGAGATGCGGCGCTCGCACGGGCCGCATCATCAATGTGGCTATTGCCATTGAGCAACTGCACCCAGGCTTCGCTGATTGAACATACGCTGCGCTTTACCGACTCCACACCTCTACGCACCACCTACAGTACTACGCCATAGTCCCCGACCTCGAGGCATACACCGAGCCTTTCTGCGCCACGACCAAACTATATCCGGCGACCGCTAGCTCTATAAATCCAGGGTCTTGAGGCAGGAGGGGTTTGGTGGAGGTAGTGACCTGCGCACTACGGTACAAGGATGGCGGTCAACAGGATCAGAGGTGCATTTGCCGCGCCGAGAAAGGGAGAGACATTTGAGCTGAGAGCAGGCTTGGTGTAAGAATGGTCTCGCGTGTACATTTGAGTACTCATTGCTGATGTGGTCGCAGCTCTCAATATGCCTACGAGCGGTAAGTTCAAGCGCTAGGAAAGTAACAGTGGCGGTGATACTGAGAAAGACCCAGTAAGGAAGCGATCCAGAAGACCATCATGTCCATGACCCTGGGCAAAGATGTGTCTGCACTGTTCCCCGATGTCCTCAAGAACATTGCTACGGCGGACCTCGACCAGAAAAAGCTGGTGTACTTGTACCTCATGTACGTCGGCGACTTCAGAGATTGGTTGTTTCTACTTACCAAATGCAAGGAACTACGCGAAATCGCATCCAGACCTCTGTATTCTCGCCGTGAATACGTTTGTCCAAGACTCCGAAGACCCCAACCCTTTGATCCGAGCGCTGGCTATACGAACAATGGGCTGTATCCGTGTGGATAAGATGGTGGACTACATGGAGGAACCGTTACGGAAAACGCTCAGAGATGAGTCGCCGTATGTACGGAAAACGGCAGCTCTCTGCGTGGCGAAGCTCTTCGACCTGGCGCCTGCGATGGCTATAGAGAACGGGTTTATCGAACAATTGCAAGAACTTGTAGGCGATCCGAACCCTATGGTCGTCGCGAACTCGGTCACCGCTTTGGTAGAGATACAAGAGACATCTCCAGAGACGAAGGCGCTAGCTATCACGCCAACGACACTCAAGAAGATGCTGCTAGCGCTGAACGAGTGCACAGAATGGGGCAGGGTGACGTTGCTCACAACGTTGGCAGACTACAAGGCGACAGATCTGAAGGAGGCAGAGCACATTTGCGAGAGAGTCGTACCACAGTTCCAGCACGTCAACCCAAGTGTCGTCCTCGCAGCTGTCAAGGTCGTTTTCCTGCACATGCGACACATATCGCCTGAGCTCAACAAATCTTACGCGAAGAAGATGGCTCCTCCACTAGGTATGTGCTAGTTCTTTCTGTACGTATGTCGTGCTAAATGTTCCAGTCACCCTCGTCTCGTCCGCTCCCGAGGTGCAGTATGTGGCTCTGCGAAACATCGATCTGCTCCTGCAAAAGCAGTCCGACATACTCAGCAAAGAGATGCGTGTCTTCTTCTGCAAATACAACGACCCTCCGTATCTCAAAATGCAAAAACTGGAAATCATGGTACGGATAGCAAATGACAAGAATGTGGACCAGCTGCTTGCAGAGCTGAAAGAGTATGCAATGGAAGTGGACATGGACTTTGTTCGACGTGCGGTCAAGGCCATTGGTCAAGTTGCTATCAAGATCGAGAGTGCAAGCGAGAAGTGCGTCAACACTCTACTCGACCTCATCAATACCAAAGTCAACTACGTGGTACAAGAAGCCATCGTGGTCATCAAGGATATCTTCCGTAAGTACCCAGGCTACGAGGGTATAATACCGACGCTATGTCAATGCATCGACGAACTCGATGAGCCGAACGCGAGAGCTTCTCTGATCTGGATCGTTGGAGAATATGCCGAGAAGATCAACAACGCAGGAGAGATACTAGGCAACTTCGTTGACACATTCGCCGAGGAGTTCACTCAGGTACGCATCAGAAGAGGACTCGGGTAAAGGCCCTGCTGATAATACACAGACGCAACTCCAGATCCTGACAGCTGTGGTGAAGCTGTTCCTCAAGAAGCCAGACCAAGCACAAGGGCTCGTGACAAAAGTTTTACAAGCTGCTACAGCAGAGAACGACAATCCTGATATCCGAGACCGAGCGTACGTCTACTGGCGCTTGCTGTCGAGCGACCCCGAGGTTGCAAAGGTATGTCATTTTCATGCTTAGCTATCCTACATTCTGACACCTGCAGAACATTGTCCTCTCCGACAAACCACCCATCACAACCACCATCCGATCATTACCTCCACAACTACTAGAAACACTTCTCGCAGAACTATCAACACTAGCGTCCGTGTACCACAAGCCTCCCGAGGCGTTCCTTGGCCAAGGCCGATATGGCGCAGAAGCAATGCAACGAGCAGCTATCGAGGAGCAAGAAGAGGAAGCAAGAGAGAACCCGATTGCGGCGGCAGCTGCTGCTGCTGCGGTCAGTGGAAAGGCAGCACCAACAACCAACATGGAAAACCTACTGGACATCGATTTCGATGGCTCCGCACCTGCATCGATGCAAAAAGCGCCCATCCAAGGAGAATCAGGTCTCGAAGGCCTGGCCGGTACCCCACAACGAGTTGCATCACCTGCAAGCACCGCACCGGCGCAACAGCAGTCCAACATGGACGATCTGATGGGCTTGTTTGGTGACAGCGGAGGCGCTGCGCCCCTAGCTGGCGCACAGATGAGCAACGACGACATAATGAACGGGTTTGCGGACATGAGCATTCAGAGCAACCAGCCTCCGCCTCCGCGGCAGCAAATGGGCGGCGAGCCGAGCAAGAAGAGTAATCAAGATCTTTTGGATCTCTTCTAGACGAGATTAGCTTGTGTGGACTTGATGTTAGCGAAAAGTATATGGGAGGAGCATCTGGTGGCGCATGTGTGGGATGTAGGCACTGTATGACAAAGATGCGTACGAAGAGAAGAAACTGAGACAAGCATGAAGATTCAATTCAACCTCTACAAAATACCCAGTGTCGCGATTTTCACCACGATGGCTACACGTCGATATGTTCTCAGTATTGGTATACTGTTTTCGTGTGCAAATGTTTCCGCTCAGCAGAAACTGCGTGGCTGGCAGCTACGTAACACGGAAACGTGACTGCGGTGTAGGTATCTCAATAACGCCCTTGCTTCGAATCGTTCACGGAACCTTTTGCAGAAGACCATGCCTGATATCCTCCGTACGCCCTAACAAGCCCCATAGCATATGCGCCGTTGTCATTCCCCATCGCCGAGGCATCACCTCAGCCAGCAGTCCTGGGCTTTGCCTTTGCTTGCTTCTTCGCCTTGGCATCTTCTTTTTGCTTCTTCTTCTTCTCGCTCGCCTTCTCCTCCGCCTTCCGCTTCAAGCTCGCCTTCTCCTCCGGCGTCTTGTCAATTGGCTTGAAGAAGCCTTCCAGGCGACTCTGTTGTGCAGACTTCATGTTCTTCTGCAATTTGGCAGCTCCGTTCCTCACGCGGTCTTCGTTGAAGTGCTTGTCCTCCACCAGGAACTTGACCAGGCCCTCCACGTCTGGGGCTTCCCACTTGAAGTCGCACTCTGGGTCGTCTGCGGGGCGCACATCGGGCTCGAGGAAGAGGAGGCGCGCGTCGGCGAAGGGCCAGTCTTCGGGTAGGACGAGCTTGTTTTTGGCGGATTGGATGTGTTCGACTACGCCTTCGAGATTCTTGTAGTCGCGGATGAGCTTGAGGGCAGTGGAGGGCCCGATGCCTTTGATGGGGTCGAGGTAGTCGCAGCCGAGCAGAATGCAGAGGTCGATGAACTGGTGTCGTTAGTACTAGACAGCACATATGCAGTCGGAGATGTTCTTGTACCTGTTCTCGCTCCATGCCCAGGCCCTCGAGCACCTTGTCCAGATGAATTTCCAGGATGGGCTCTTTGCGCTGCTCGCTAAAGGTAAGATGTCGGAGCAAGATGGGTGTGTCGAAGGTCAGCGTGTCCATATCCTCACTGGCAGCCGCGTACACCTTGCCGCCTCTCGCCAGCGTCGCGCACTGTGCCTCCGCCTCCGTCGGCGCAACAATGTACGGAATGCCCATCAACTTCAGCAGCAGCTGGCACTCCTGGTTGTGCTCCCTCGTGACCCTGACCGTCCGCCGCGAGAACTTCTCCACGTCCTCTGCTGTACCCGTCTCCTTTGCCTCCTCGACAGCCGCGTGTGCCTCCGACTTGCGCTGGAATCGCTTGGCGAGCTCACCAGACTTGAGCTTGGGGGGTGCGCCATCGAAGACGTAGAGGGGCTTGATGCCGTTCTCGACCATGCGGAGGGTGCGGTAGAAGAGGCCCATGAGATGTGACGTGGTCTCGCCCGTGTCGGACATGAGCTGCTGGCCATCGGAGCGCACGGCGATGAGGAAAGAGTATATGCTCATGGAGCTGCGGGTTGTTAGTCGAATGTGGTGGAACTATTCATTTTTCGGGTACGTACGCATCCTGTGGTAGTTAGCAATGGTCGTATAACTTCAACATGGGCTATACGCACTATAGCGACTTTGCGACCAAACTGGTTCTTGATCTCACCCGTCTTGATGGCTTCTGGCGAATGCTCCTGGATCAGCTGGTATAAGTGTTTGATACCCATGGTGGCGGTATTGCGCTCTCTTTACTCCTGCGGTGGGGTGTTGACGCGCTCAATCGTGTGTTGTCGCTGTGGCGGGAGGCTGGACGCGGGCGTGGAGAAGTGACGATCGCGACGCGTAAAGTGGTTGCAGGGATCCCGCGCTGTCACGGTCACGGCTCTGCATATCTTGGCACTCAAGCATTCAATGTTAGATCAACTTACTCAAGCTCAAGCCTTCTCAGACTGGTCATAGTAGATTGTTCCAGAGTCATTTGTGAGGCTCAAATAACGATCCGTCGATTGCCGTCAAATGATGATACAGGTAGTTTACTCTTGCCACCACCACACGTATCCGTACTTTTGTACCGCGGCATCGTCGATTTGTGGGGTTTTCCGAGGCCATAGCCGTCCAATGATGTCGATACTCTCCGGTTCAACAAGACAGTGCATTTTCTACTTTTGAAGAACTCCCTACCACTCCATCAAACTTCCATTTACTCAATCCAAAATGTTCGGACCACTCTGCAGAAATGCCACCAGGCAATTGCGCGCACCTATTCGTTCCGCGGCCATCGGAACGCGCTCTCTGCATGCACCTGTTTCATTCGATTGGCAAGACCCGTTAGATGCCAAAAGTCTGTTCACGGAGGATGAAATAGCAATCTCGGAAACGGCGGAGTCTTACTGTCAAGAGCGCATGCTTCCACGAGTGCTGGGTATTTATGTCTTTCTCCATTCTTTACATAACCACTAAGTAGTGGACAGAGGCATACCGAAATGAAAACTTTGACCGCCAAATCATCAAAGAGATGGGTGAGCTAGGTTTGCTCGGTGCATCGATACAGGGCTATGATTGTGCAGGTGTTAGCAGTGTAGCAGCCGGTTTGATCACGCGAGCAGTGGAAAGGGTAGACTCTGGCTACCGATCTGGCTACTCTGTGCAAAGCTCGCTTGCAATGGGAGGTATTGAGGAATTTGGAACAGAGGAGCTCAAGGAGCGTCTACTGCCGAGGATGGCTAAGGGAGAACTGTTGGGCTGCTTCGGTCTGACAGAGCCAAATCACGGATCAGATCCCGGCTCGATGGAGACGACTGCGAAGCTTCATCCTACGAAGAAAGGCTACTATTCACTTTCTGGATCAAAAACATGGATCACAAACTCGCCAATCGCGGAGATTCTCCTCGTGTGGGCCAAGCTCGATGGAAAGATTCGCGGCTTCGTCATTGAGCGAGACCAATGTCCACCTGGTACACTCGAGACACCGGCCATCAAGCACAAGAACGGTCTGAGGGCGTCTCTCACCGGGATGATCCAACTTGATAACTGCCCGGTCGCAGAAGCCAATATGTTTCCGGAGATCCAGGGCTTGAGGGGTCCCTTTAGCTGTCTGAATTCGGCAAGATATGGCATTGCGTGGGGCACCATGGGTGCTCTGGAAGACTGCATATCTCGCACTCGCGAGTATGCTCTGGACAGGAAGCAGTTCAAGGGCAACCCGATCGCGAAGTACCAGCTCGTGCAGAAGAAACTGGCAGATGCGACAACCGATGCAGCTTTTGGTATCCTCGCTGCTACCCAGGTAGGCAGGCTCAAGGACGAAGGCAAGGCTGCTCCCGAGATGATCTCCATGATCAAGAGGCAAAACTGCGACCGAGCTCTAGTCAACGCACGAACGTAGGTTGTTCGACTTGGTGTCCTCGATGCTGCTGACCTTCTCTAGGCTTCAAGAAGTGTTTGGTGGAAACGCCGTCTCGGACGAGTATGGCATCGGAAGGCATGTCGCCAATCTGTTTGTGACACAAACCTACGAAGGCCAAAGTGACATCCACGGTAAGTTTAGACTTTGCGGTGAGATGACGGCTACTGACATGCTCCAGCCCTGATCCTCGGGCGAGCAATCACCGGCATCCAAGCGTTCTGCTGATCATGTATCCTACGTTTGGCGAGAAGGAAGTTCTGTACGCTTGTCAACCCGCAGCGAATCATAGTGTGCGCAAATGTTGGTCTTGAACCTGCCTGCTGTGCATGCAAGTGAATGAAAATAGAAGATGCAAATCAACACAAACCAATGACAGTAGCTCGGACCTTAGACGTCTCACAATCGTTTGCTCGATGCAGACCAGATCCACATTTGAAAAAAGTGAGCACATGAATGGCTGCGGGCACGGTGGCATCTCACGAGAATATCGATATACACAGTAGTTGATCGAGGTTGATTGAAAATGTGAATGTCAGCCTCATGTTCCGCAGCCTTCCATCAGTTGCCACCTTCTAGGCGGTACTGGGTGTGAAGCAAACGATGAATGGTCCTGTGGCTTTACTCAAGCGGATGGCGGCTGCAGCACATGATAAATATACAACCGCTGCCGGCACAGTCTTCCTCGCCAACCGCCTTCACTGCTTGCCTTTGACACCCGCCGCTCACCTAAAAGAGTGGTCACAGGTACGTTGGCGTGGCGGGCGTCGCTGCTGCTGATACGCCGCCGCACTTGCTTTCTTCAGGACCCAACGCTAACCGCCACAGAGCTGAACATCCCCACCCTCACAACTCTCTTTACCAAACTTGCTTTCTATCCCGCTCGCTCTCCCCAACCAAGCCCACCCAACACCCGACCACAACCACAACCGCTCGACCATATACACACACAACATGGCTCTCAAACGCATCAACAAGGAGCTCACTGACCTCGGCCGGTACGTCGTCCCTCCCCAAAAGGCGAGGCTTGCCCGCTTGCTCGCCTGACAGTATGCGACGGCGAGGCGCTGTGGCATGACCACGCCGTCGTGGCCTCGCACCACGGTTTACATGGACTCCTGGCTGACTTGATGCTCATAGTGACCCTCCCTCTTCCTGCTCGGCTGGTCCTATCGGAGATGATCTGGTACGTCACACATCGCCCAACACTCAGGCGGGCGGCCCGCCGACATGGCTGCACGACGGGAATCTATACTGACTCTGCGATAGTTCCACTGGCAAGCAACCATCATGGGCCCCGTACGTACCACTTATGCGGCGCAGCAGCAGTTTCAGACTGCCAAATCCTGCCCAACACACCTGCATAACTTGAGCTAACACCAACTCAGAGCGACTCACCATACTCGGGCGGCGTCTTCTTCCTCGCGATCCACTTCCCTACCGACTACCCTTTCAAGCCGCCGAAGGTCAACTTCACCACCCGCATCTACCACCCCAACATCAACTCCAACGGTAGCATCTGCTTGGACATTCTGCGAGACCAATGGAGCCCTGCTCTGACCATCTCCAAGGGTATGTACATCCCATCACTCCCGTACAAACATCCCGGCTAACATGCGGCACAGTGTTACTGAGCATTTGCTCGATGCTGACAGACCCGAACCCTGACGACCCGCTCGTCCCCGAGATCGCACACGTCTACAAGACCGACCGCTCCCGATACGAGTCAACGGCGCGCGAGTGGACCCGGAAGTACGCCATCTAGGGCAGAGAGATGGTGTAGGGTGTCAGGTGGTCTTTTCTCACGGTTCATGAATGCATCCATATGCAGCAAGGAAATGGGTGGTATCAAGGACATTAGTCTTGTGGCATGATGGAATGATGGAGTTTACACTTGCGATCCGGCGTGCATGCAAACAGGATTCATAGGGCTTGCAATCATCACTTGTGCAGCATTATGTCTCCATCATCTGTTTTCCATTGCATGGTTCGTGAAGTGATTCTGGCTAGTGGTGCCTATATGATATGCTTAGAAGTTTTGCTCCCTCCTCATTTCTCTGACTGCATAACCGGTACGTAGTAGCAACATGTCAACCTTCCGCTTACATATCGCTGTAACTTTTCGACTATCATCCCAACTGCCTTATCTATGCTACCATGTTGACTGTGTATCATGGCTTGTGTACGTGTAAGTCATTCGGCGCAATGCTCTTGGATGAAGATGAAGTAATGCTTGGTACTTGCTATTGGACGGTGTACTTCACCCCAAAGCCTTGTGAGAGTCCTCTTCCCCGTTGATTGAAGTAGACTCATCCAGCGATGTCTGCTCCGCCTCTGCTTCCGAGACTTGTCCATCTTGCTGTTCATTCTCTGTCATTTCCTCATGATCCACGCTCGGCATGCCCAAAATCGACGCCATTGCATCTCCATGTTCCAACGTCGCAGTCCGTTCCGCCTCTTCCTGCAACATCCTGCTCCTCTCCTCCGACTTACGCTGCCACTCCTTATCCTCTGCCTCCTTTGCCAACCGCGCAGCTTCCTGTTCCTCAGTCTCCACTTCGCGCTCTCTGACCATTCGCGCTTTTTCCGCAAGATCAACCTTCAATCGGCTCGACAACTTGCTGCCATAGGCGTTCAGCCTGTCCCGACGTCCCTTGTTCATCATGTACAAGGGGCCGACGAGGGGGCCGAGCAGCGATGCGCGCGTGTTGAATGCCAATTGGCGGTCGAGCTCAATGCAGATCTTCTTGAAGGTGGTTTGGACGTGCTTGATTGCTACGGCGCGACGGCCGAGGTCGTTGGTTGAGTCGGCGGGGTCGCGCAGGCAGAGCATGTAATCAGGGAGTGCTTTGTTGGTTCCTTCCTATGGTTTGGTTAGCAACACCGATCTCCCTGACCTGTCTTTTGGTTGGGGATTATGTGTACCTGTATCTTCGCTCTGACTTTGTCGGTCAGGACCGCTTCCTCCTTCTTGTCGAGCAGCGCGACGGGTTCTATTGAGATGCCCAGTTTCTTCGTGTCAAAGGACCGGTAGAACTTGAGAAAGTTGATCAAGCCCCCGGCGGCGTCTCTGCGTGGATGCGGACTGTGTCGGATACTCGCTACGACCATCATGAAGATTGTGTAGGACCCGAAGCCGCCTTTGAACACATCCGATAATCCTCGCACGTCGAACATGGCCTTGACTACGAAGTACAGCTCGCGAAGGTATGGGTACTGCTCCATGTACCCCTTCATGAGCTCTCGTGACAGAAATGTGTCGTTCGACAGCACGACCTGAACGTCAAGCCCCGACTGGCGGTCTTGTAGCGAGATGAGAGGATATCGTGCATGTCGAAGGTGGACAAGGGCGTATTGACTGTTCCTGGAAAATCCGCGATACTCCAGCTTGTGCAAGTTCTTCAAGGCTTGGAATCGTTGCCCGGGCGTGGGTAGTATTTTCGCTGCCTGGGGTTCCTCAAGCGTGTGCTTTGGCACCAGTCGAAGATCGATGTCAGAGGAAGCGCCGGCCAAACCAGTTCGTTCCGAGCCAAACACTTCGATGACATGGTCTGGCAACACGTGTTGGACGTGGTCGCGCACTTGCTCGATGACGTGTCTGCGTGCCAAAGCCTCAGCGTATGTTGGCTTGGCATAGCCGTAGAAGCGTTCGATTTCAATTGCAAGCCTGTCGATGCCCGGCATGGTTCGCTCGTTCGCCTGGAGATTCCATGGTAGGTTCTTCTCTGTATACCCCGCAATAGTCTGTATGGGCTGGACCACGACGCCGGCGTAGTCCTGCGCATCATCGAAGGCCGCTCTCGCTAATGCCAGCAGCCTGTCCGGTTCTGTCTGGGTCTCCATACTGGCGGCATGATCTGCTTGCAAGTTCTTGTGTATCGATGCCTTGACCTTGGTGTCATGCCAGGTGCTTGCGACCTTTCTGCCTTTGGTCTTCCTGATTCTCAGTGGCATCATCTGTCCTTGGGGGCTGTGTTGCTGTGTGTCGTCCGCCCCCAATTGAGACGGTGCATCTGCTGCTGAAGAAATCTGGAGTGACCCATCCTGCGTGCCTTCGGATGCCGTTGAGGCCAGGCGGTGGTGGTGCAGGAAAGGGCGATTGGTGCCGATGAAGTGCTGCCAGAGGACGAGCGAGGGCGAGAAGCGGTTATGGGCGCGACATGTCAGTCGAGTGTGCGAGGGCTTCATGAGCGGCCCACGGAGATGGCGGATTAGTCGGAGGAGCGGAGGATGGTGCCTCTGTCTGTCACAGCGAAGCGCAGACTTTCACAGTGCAGCCCAGCGCGATGCGCGCGTGCCAAGCCAGTCCAATCTTGCGGCACCAGGCACACTCCCGCGGACTTTCTGCTCTCTTCATTGCCCCTTCGCGTTAAATCAGCCGTCGTGCACATGCTTCAATAATGTTGGCCTGTAACATGTCTACGTAGTAAGCTTCCTTGAACGGCGGGCGTGCAATCAATTCGTTTCTATTGAGGTGCTGTGAAGCATACCCCGCCCGGGTGCTGGCAGTCTTCTCCTAGCATCTCGTCGATACTTTATACAACTAGTCTCACAAGTAAGAAAGCAGCACGAACAACAGTCCTGTACCGTACATAGCTTCGCAGTCCACGGGTGCGTTTACTTGGCCATTATTGCCGCTGGGTGGGGTCGTTGCGCAGGGGCAGGTTCCATCATCGACGTCAGAGCTTTGGAGGTGGGATGTTATGGACAGCCCACCAGAGCCTTTCTCTCACCAGCAGCCTGTAGCCCCCTCGACCCTCCCGTCCCTTGCGCTGGTGCTGCTTGTCCGTCGTCTACGATCCACTCTCGTTTCTCTGTGGTCAGTGTGACTTTGCCACTGCCGTGACCGCGGGCACTCACTCAGGCTTGGCCCTTCGAGCCTTCCACCGCAACAAGCACATTCATAGCTAGCTCCTAGGCTGCTAGGTAAGTGAGTCTTTGGAGAACCGATGCCCTGCCGATTCCCTACCGCCTTTATATATCAATTCCTGAATCCGCCAACCTACCATCCACCCATCTTCTGACACTCGTGCAGCGCAACACGGCCACGTTCAACGTGCACACCATGACACCACCAACAAAGGCAGACCCAGAGTCTCCCAAGGTGTCGTTCGAACCAAAGACAAGCGATCACCCTGCCCTGCATCCCTCCATCACCAACGTCCCCGTCACACCCGGCGTCCACCTAACGGGCAAATCGGCCTACATCGACCCTGAGGATCTCGAAGATGGCAATCAGCTGCCG
>Ga0265797_10000494_pt1 | contig 71396 bp, 78 predicted proteins | sample P2T30metagenome_FD_192433 | JGI IMG/M metagenome (GOLD analysis project Ga0265797, IMG submission 192433) | Plant litter microbial communities from East Loma Ridge, Irvine, California - P2 T30 | ecosystem: Environmental > Terrestrial > Plant litter > Unclassified | place: USA: California...
AAGATTACACGGCGCATTTGTTCTTCAACAAGGTCAAGCTCAACTACCGCTGCCCATTCCCCGCCTGTGATGCTGCCGAGTTCGAACACGTCAAGGGCCCCTCGGGCATCGAGCAGCACCTGCTGGACGTGCACGCCAAACTCAAGTTCCGCTGCCCAGGGTGTTTCAAGATCTTCGCAAAGGCTCAGGGGATGATGTCGCACATGGAGAGCACCATGAAGTGCCCGGTCAGGAAGTCCAAGGAGTTCAAATCGGTATGTGTGCTTGTTTGTGCGATTGACTTTCGCTGTCTTGAGAGGACCAACAGGTAACTGACTGATGTGTTTCTAGGCTGTCGACGACATCACCGGCGGTATCATGCGGGCCAAACACCTGCCGCAACCTGCGGTTTACAGGACTAGCATCGCTGTGGTCAAGTCTGGCCAGGTCCTCAACGGCGTCATGTCGACCAAGTACAAGGCCAGCTTGCCGAGCATGCAAGAGGGAGGCCTGGGAGGCATGTGGTGATGTTTGATGGTGTGGAATGCGTGTATGCCCACAGAGAAGTAGGCAAGTTCCCAACTCTTCCTGAGATGGATTCGGTAGATAGAGCAAGTCTACCCAAAACAACCAAAAGCGATTTGCATCCCCCTCTCTCAACATCCAAGATCCATCCACAAAGACCCCATCAAGCGCTCTCCCCCATCGTCCGAATACACCCGTAACACAACCGACTCCTCTCCGGCGCCTGGCCCTCCAACGGCAAATCACACAGCTCACAATGCGCCTCCACCTCCCCCAACGTCCTCGCCTCCAATTTGCCCGTGGTCCGCACCACATTCGCCACAATCGAAGGGTAATCCACCTCGACCCCGCCGAAATACTGCCGCGTCAACTCATCTATCGTCGAATTCCTCATCATAGTCGGCACCGCCCCACCCTTCCCACTCCCACTCCCATCCCCATCCCCATCCCTAACAACAAGATCCCCATTCAAACCCCCCTCCCCCTCATCCTCCTCCAAAAATCCCACATACGCCCCGACTTCTTTACTCAGCAGTTCGCGCACGGGGTAGTAAACCGGGACCCCTAGGGGGCTTTCCCCGTCGGCTACCACCCAGGGTAGCGCGAACCCGCGGCCTTTGGCCGTTTCGGACAGGATGCGCTCGGCGAGGCGGGTCGTGGTGTCGGAGAAGAGGACTGCGGCGCAGGCTGTGGCGCGGGCGTGGTGCAGGGTTAGTTTGCGCTGCAGCAGGGCGCGGGCGTCGGAGCGGGAGGTCGGGGTTGGGAGGGTGGCGAGGAGGGTGGTGAGGAGGTTGTCATCGTCGCTTGAGGAGAGTGAGGGTGAGGGTGAGGATGTTGAGGGAGAGGTCGATTGGAGGCGGAGGGTGGCGAGGGGTTCTTGCAGGGAGGTTGGCAGCAGGGTTGCAGCCAGTTGCGGGTCGCTGGCTATGGACGACAGCGCGAGGGTCGAGTAGACGTGGTCTGGGTAGAGGGCTTGGACTCTGGCGAGGCGGGCTTTGCTGGCGGCGGCGTCTTCGTGCGGTTGCAGGAGGTGCAGGACGTGCAGTTTGAAGCCTGTGCGGCCGGTCTTTGCGACTTGGCCTTTGAGGTGGCGGCTCAGGACTCGTAGCAGGGCGGTGGAGGCTGGACCGAAGGAGAGGGGCACGAGCAGCGTGCGCTCTTTGCCCGGCGACGAGTTTTTCACCCGGAACGTTTCGAGGCGCTTGACGATTTTCGTTTGCACGTATTTGCTGAAGCAGGCTTTGCAGACGGGCTCGGTGCGCACGGAGATTGCTACGGGTTCGGTGTGGCAGCGTTTGCAGAGGTTGGTTGTGGTTGCGGTTGTGGTTGTTGGGTCTGTGGGTGGCGGTGGTGGTGAGTCGTTTCGGGATGGCATTTTGAGTGTGGTTGATATGTCCTGTCGGGGGTGGGTTTCTTTGTTTTTCTGGTTCTGTTCCTGTAATTATGGAAATTCCTTTCTTGTTTTGGCCGCGTGTGGTTGACTTGTATCGTTGTTGAATGAGGTCGAGATTTTAGATGTATTTTCAGAATTATTACTCGAATTGATGATTAGTCACGTACCTACTCAGAGGCAGAAACTACCTAAGGCTATCCACCTGTTAACAAATTTCTGGGGTATCTGGAGTGCTTTAGGGCATGAGGATCATTATTGGTTGGAGTTTTCGGTGGTCTGGCCCTACAAGGCTGGAACAAGATTATTGTGACTGAGTTTGAGCCTGAGTCTGAGTAGCACGAGGCTGAAGATCTGAAGATAGGCCCTGGTTGTCCATGTGTTCGTACCTAATTTCACTTACATTCATCGGCGATCATTGCCTGTGTAATCTTCGCAAAGACCATTTCTCACCCACGAGAAGAACCAGACGACGCCAAGGATGCCCGTTCCGAAGCCAAGAGAAGACATGCCTTGGCGATTTGGCACGATGATGCAAGAGAATAGAATGAATGAATGGCATTGATGGTGTTTAATGGGCAATTGAACATTCTTCTCTTCGGAAGGATTGAATTGATGGGTAGTTAGATCATAGTACACCCATTTCGTGTCTTCCCTATATGCCTATCAACAAAAGAGACGTTGGTCTACCAAAATATCTCGCTACAATAATCTGCGGGCCGAGATCAAAGAACCAGCAAACCCCGGCATCGCTATCCGTCATCATCTCGTAGCACGCTTGGAGTATAACAGTAAACTCACTCGGGTAAGGTTCTGGAGAGCGCCCGACTGCCGTCTAGCCCATTGTTGCATCAAGCCAGTCCTGCGAGTCCAGTCTTGTCTTTCTCTTCACCTTTGCTTAGCAAATTCTTGTCTGCACTCGCAACGACACGTGCATAAGAGACAAGACGACGCGACTGGGCAGAAGCAATCTTTCTTGGTCCACCTCCCAAGAAACTAGCGTTGCCGACAAAATCACGCCTCTCTTGGCTTCGACTGCCTCGCCGCCACTCTCCATATCCTGGTCCGCCAGTCTGTCTCTGCTCACCAATCCTTCACCACCACTGTTCTGGAGCGGCGACTGGGCGCACACGAACACTGCATGCATCCGCGCCTCACCACCTACTCGAGCCTGGACTGTAGCACGGCCGCGAACAACTACGACACACGCCTGCGACCGCGCAGCCCATAAGCAAGACAAGAGGAGGACCCACATATCGTTGTACACTTAGAAGTTGTACAAACACACAAGACTTCTCGTACCCTTCCCGCTGAGACACCCGACAACATGGCGTGGCATCACTTGGAGATCAACCGGCCGCATCTGGTCTACATCATCTTGGGAGGCTTCACGACCCTGTTCATGTTATGTTCCTCGGTCATCAAGGAACGTCTGTACATTGGAGAGGCAACTGTTGCAACCATCTGCGGCATCATATTCGGACCACATGCCGCAGATCTGATAAATCCTTCCACCTGGGGCAACGTCGACCAGATCACTCTGGAATTCTCGCGCATCGTCCTTGTGGTCCAATGTTTTGCCGTCGGTGTTGAACTGCCAAAGGCATACATGGAACGCCACTGGAAATCCGTCACCTTCCTGCTCATACCGGTCATGACGTGCGGCTGGCTGATCACAAGTCTGTTCATCTGGGGTCTGTTCAGCTCCCATCTCAACTGGCTCGACAGTTTGTGCATTGCAGCCTGTGTAACTGCCACCGACCCCGTTCTTGCATCCTCGGTCGTTGGTAAGGGAAAGTTCGCCAAGCGTGTGCCCAAGCATCTTCGTGACCTACTGTCTTGCGAATCAGGTTGCAACGACGGCATGGCCTTCCCATTCGTATACCTGGCTGTCTACATTATCCGCTACAAGGGTCACCCGAACGAAGTGTCGCTGCATTTCTTCTGTTACACAATCCTCTACGAGTGTATCTTCGGAGCCATCTTTGGGTTCGTTGTCGGTTACATTGCACGAATCGCGGTGCGTGCTGCTCACGAGCGGGATATGATTGACAGGGAATCGTTCCTTGTATTCTACTTCGTTCTTGCACTTTTCTGCGCCGGTGCGGGTTCCCTGCTCGGAATGGATGACTTGTTGATAGGATTCGCCGCCGGAGTGGGCTTCAGCAACGACGGATGGTTCACGGAGAAGACTGAAGAGTCTCACGTGTCCAACGTTATCGACTTGTTGATCAACTTGGCTTTCTTCGTCTATTTCGGCACCATTGTTCCTTGGGAGCAGTTCAACTCTGGCATAATCGGCCTTGACGTCTGGAGGCTCGTTGTGCTCGCACTCCTGGTCCTCTTCTTCCGTCGAATCCCTGTTATGCTGGCTTTGAAACCACTTATCCCCGACATCAAGACGTGGCGCGAGGCGCTCTTCGCTGGTCACTTCGGACCTATTGGTGTGGGTGCTATCTTCATCGCCATTCTGGCGAGAGCCGAGTTGGAATCTGAGGAAGGCTCGACTACACCACTTGCTGTGCTTCCTCCCGACGACTTCCCTCATTCCAACATCATTGAACTGATTTGGCCAATCACAACCTTCCTTGTCATCACTTCGATCGTGGTCCATGGCTCATCTATCGCGGTGTTCACTCTTGGCAAGCATATCAACACACTCACTCTCACCATGTCTTACACTCAAGCAAACGACCAAGGACCTTCCTGGATGGAACGACTGCCACGCATTCAATCCCGATCAATGTCGAGGAGCTCAATGTCCTTTGCCAAATCCGAAACCGACATGGATGAGAAGGAGAGGACCTTGTCGCCGGACAACCTGCAGCCCGGTACCTTCCTTCGTCGCCAAAAGGAGGAAGACATGCCCCATGGCCGAGCTTCTAGCAGACATCGTAGCCGCCGTAGCAGGAACATGGGCTTCGGAGGACCGATCAGCCAATCTGCCATTCACCCCGAGCGCAAGGATGACCCTTCAAGCCGCAGTGATTCCGAGACGCTTGCCAAAGGAGAATCATCCAACTCCAGCGACAAGGATCAGGCTGCAGAGATCTACGAGGAGGGTGACCAAACTGTTTACGAAGATGCCGAGGGCAACGTGCTTGCTGTGGAGCCGAAACACGTGGGAGACACGCCTCTGGAACGTGCGACTTCTGAAATAGAAGAAGGCAGGCGTCTCATGCACAACCAGGGCGCTGACCACAATCACGGCGTTGCACCAACCAAAGACGATCCCGATCATGACACTGCCGACAGAATAAAGAGCGAGGCAGAAAAGGTCGCCGGCGGTGTTAACGGCGCCACTCAGGAACCTGAGAAGCCTCAGCAGCGACGTGGCCTGACCAAGCAAGGAACTCTCAACAAGATCAGTACGCTTGCTGGCATGAAGAAGAAGGAGAAACCCGCTGAAGGCGAAGAGAAGCCTAAGCCTAAGAGGGCCCAAGGTCCCGCTCGTGCCTACCAATACGGCAACACTATCATCGTTGAAGATGAAGATGGTGAGGTCATCAAAAAGTACGACATCGGCCCCAACGCGGGCAAGCAAGATGCTGCTACTGGAGAGAGTTCGGAACGTTCCAAACAGAGCATAGGCCGCATGGGTAAGATGCTCGGCATGAACTTTGGCGACAACAAAGCCGAGAGCGCTGCTGCAGCACAAGCAACCGGCGAGGATGGCACGAAGCGACCACAGCCCGAGCGCAGGCGGACATTCAAGAACACGAAGAAGGAGGACGACGGCGACGACGACCTCGTCCGTTTCACCATGTCCGCCGGCGGACGCCGCATGAGCAAGGCCGAGTTCATCGATTCGATCAAGAAGATGGACCCCAAGTCCCGCGCACAGGTCGTTGAGAACAGCGACGTCCCCGAAGCAGTCAAGCGCGAGGCTCGCAGAGACGCTCGTGAGCAAGCCGCTCTCCAGCACGGCAACTCGTACTCTGCCGCCGTCCCTGTCGTCGCCGAGCAGCCCGAAGCCGAAGCTCAGGGCGATTACTTCGGCTCCGACAAGACCCGCAAGCCTTCCAGCGGCGGCCTTCTCCAGCAAACCTCCCCTAGCGACAACCACGACACAGCCCTCAAGCTCGTCGACTCCAACGACCAAGAAGTCCCCGTCCACAACGTCTCGGCATCCGTCCGAGGCGCCACTTCCGCCAGCGGCAGGCCCGAGACGGCCGCCGAACGCCGCCGTCGAGCAGCAGCGCAAGCCGCAAGACAGCAGCAAGACGAGGACTCCGAAGACGACGGCACCGAGCGCGTCCCGCCCCGGCCCACGGGCAAGGCTTCCGCGAGCAGCGACAACACCAACAACGACGGCGAGACTGCTGCGGAGAAGAGGCGGCGCCAGGGTGCGCTCGGAGTCCGCGACGAGAGCGATAGTGAGGAGGACGGGACTGCGAGACAGGCGCAGAGGCAGAGCACGCTCAAGTGGGGCAAGAACGTCAAGGGATGAGCGACAGGATTGACTATGATTCGATTTTGAATAATAACACACACACACATACAGTAATGAAGGCGAGCGAGTGGCTTGCTCGTCGCGGATGCAAGGTTCTTTTTTTCTATCTTTTTCCGTTGGTTTTTTTGTCTCATGTTGTCGTTTCTTGCAAGGGTTGGCTATCGATGGCGTGATCTTCTCGCTTTTCCCTCAATGTTGGAACGTGTTGCCTTTCTGTTTCATGCTTAGCTACTCTGGCTCTTCTGTGGGTGGGCGCTTGTGACTTTCGTACAGGTTTATGGTACATGTATTATGGGGGGGTTGTTTCGTCTCATCGCGCATTTTGGCATTGGCGGCATTGTGGGTTCTCGCGGATTCGTTGCATTTTGCATATATTCGACATTATTATCGTAGTAGCCGTTTTGTTTTATGGACTCTTGTGCTCAGCATTCACATGTGATTCTGTCGATCTGGATTTCAATCGACTTTCCCTGCTCGCGTCATAGAGCCATTCACGCGCGATTCAGATACAGTTAATGTGCTTTTCTGTAAAGAATCGATCGAACACAAGTAGAATGTTTGAAGATTAAGGACTTCCAATATCAGACTATGGAGATGGAAAACGGTTTCCTACATGCATAAGCGAAGAGTACGCGTATGTACATAGTTACGTCGAACTATAGATTCGGATTGCCTGGCAACGTGATCCCTGTCAGCTGTATCCGCGGACTAACGTTAGCAAAGACACAAGTCTGACAGTTTTCCCTGCGACTTGGCCTGCACTCGACCACAACTTCACTTGGTCTGCTTCTGAATACGATGCGAGACTTTGCCTCTTCCAATCTGCGGCAATGTCACGCGCGCAGAGGTCCCCGTCGCGGGTCCCGTCTACTGCCAACAACAAGGACACAACACCTAATGCGGCACTGCTAGGCGCCTTGTTGGCCTTCGGAGGAGCGTCGAAGAGCAATGGAGATCTGGTCAGGAGCAGAGGGAACAGTCCGAACGCTGTAACACCTGGATCGAGTCTGCGACGAAGACCGCCTGCCTCGACTTCTCCCTTCCCAGCTCCTGCCACGACCACGGCCACTTCCCAGGATGTTGTCAAAAGAGAGCGCGCAGACACCCACCGAACGACTCCTCCTCCTCCTCTCAAACCGAAACCTCGACGACTCTCCGAACACCATTACAAGCCTCAGCCCATCTCACCGACCACATCATTCGTTGGCATACTTGAGCATAACTCTCGGCGATCACCCAGGCCCAAACAGAACCCAGATGCCTCTCGCAAGCCCGTCGGTGGCATGGACCTTCGTGATCAAGCCCAAGCTTCATCACTTGAAAGAGCAGGTGATGAGTTTGTCCAAAAGAAGCCCGCAGAGCTCCCACAACGCCAAATTCGTCCAGGCGCCGGATACCCATCATACCCAGCCAAAGATTCCCAAATCCAAGGCCAGTCGGAGCCATCACAGCCTCAAGGACATGGAGTTCATTCCCGTGCCCGCGCCCAAAGCATGAGCTCGGATGGGGAGGAATACGTCTCCGCATCGGAGGCTACGATGGCGGATCAGACTGGTGCAAACAAGCAAAAGACTGCAGACAGGACCAAACAACCGCCGACTCCTCCACCTGCAAGGTCTCGACATAGACCTAATTCTCAAAGCGGGTCAGCCGGCCTAACACAACCAATCGACATCGCCAGATCACCTAGACAATACAACTCTTCCGTCCGCTCGATATCAAACCACTCCAACCCTAGTGTGAGCGCAGCCTACCACCAACTGTACCCACGACAGCACAAAACTCCCCTCACTCTCGGCGAGGATCTCGCAAACGCCATGGTCGCCTCAAGTCTTGCAACGTCGCGAGCAAGCTCTCCTAGCAAAGCTGCAACTTCTCCGCCCTACCAACAACACTACAGCCACCTGTCACCCTTTCATTCTCGCAATCATAGTCCTACAAAGTCGTCAAAGTCGTCAAAGCCACCCAAGAAAGTGGGCATGCGTCATACCCTCCGAGATCCTGAAACGTCCTCTTCAGAGAGCGAAACCGGGCAGCATCCCTATGGCAAACACAAGAAGAAGCGCCACTTGCGACCCAAGCATCCCAACAAGCATCACGAAGGTAAGCTATCCCTTTTTCTAAGCTCTCCCATCTCGACAACATGAGCCACAGCTAACTCAAAACCAGGTGATCGCAAACGTTGGCGCGACGCCGTAACTGAACGCGAACGCAAGCGCTACGAAGGTCTCTTCGCCTCTAACCGCGGCCTCCACCTCCCGCCCAGTCTACCCAACGATATCTCCAACATGGTCGTCCGCGACCTCTGGATGCGCTCCCGCCTTCCCAAAAGCGAACTCGAAACAATCTGGAATCTTGTCGTCGCCAGCGAGCCAGGAAAGCCTTCGCCGCCAGCTCAGTCCTCTCTGAACAAGGAGCAGTTCGTCGTGGGACTGTGGCTTATCGATCAGAGGCTGAAAGGCAGGAAATTGCCCATTAGAGTTAGCGAGACTGTGTGGGCTAGTGTTAAGGGGTTGCAGGGGATCAAGGTGAAGAAGTTTTTGGGTTGATCGATTTTCGCTTGCTTGGTGGCTGCGCCCTGTGGTCCCGACTTTCGTCTGTCTGGGGTTGGCGCCTTCTGATGCTTTGCCCTTTTCTTTATTCATAATTCCTTCTTCATGACTTTTGGTTTGTATAGCGCAGCGAGATACCCTACATGCAAATGCACATATAGTGTTCAGATCGATGATTATACCATTTATCGATTCCGCTCTCGTCAGAACAGTTCTGCTCTAAGCGTCAACGTAGCGTGATCAAGTCCTGTAAGTGCCTCTCCGTAACGCGTGACCCACCCGTTTTATCACCAACTACCACCACCCCTCAAAGCCAAAAGTACCCCCCCTCCCACCCACCACCACATCCCCCTTACCCCCTTCGCGGCCGCCGCCCCACCAACCCGAGCCGGCGCCTCCCACTCAAATCCAACGTCCACACACCCAGCCTCCTCTCCTCCTTCTAGCAAAGGAAAAACAAAAGTCCCCCGATCCCCCACGTCCGCCGGAATCCACCCATCCCTCCACCCGCGCCGGTAGCTCCACGTGTCGATGTCGTGCTCGGTTTTCCAGGTCCAGAAATACCAGCCTGCGGAGGAGGAGGAGGAGGAGGAGGAGGAGGAAGAAGAAGAGTAGGCTGCGGTTTGGGCTTCGAAGAGGAGGCGGTACCAGGTTCTTTGAGGTTGGGTGGGGAGGTTGTTGTTTTTGTTGGGTTGGTGGTGGGGTGAGGAAGTGTTTGTTTCGAGGCTGAATTCGCCTATTATTGTTGGATGGCTTGGGGGTGAGGCTTGGGGGGTGTTTTTCTCGAGGAGGTGTGAGGTTTTGCAGATTCGGGAGAGGATTTCGGGGCGGGTGAGGTTGGCGAGAGGGGGGAAGGCGTAGTATTGGTGGGAGTCTAGGAGGAGGGTTGGTTGTTGTTGGGATTGTGACTTGTTGGCGAGGGGGGTGTAGGATGACCAGTATGAGGGGCCCCAGAAGGCGTCTGGATTAGTTGTTTTGTTAGTTGGTGCGTGGCTTGGGCTGGGTGGATTTGGTTGCTTCGTGCGATGGTTTGACTTACCGTGGATCACTATGTCTATGGGATTGGAGCCCGCGCTCGCGCTGCTCACCACTTCCACACCGTCGTCGTAAAATTCTTTGAGCTGCGACATGGGGAAGTTGTCATCGTCTAGCCTGGGCTCATTCAGCAACTCGATGGCCGTGACAGCCCCGCCGTAGATGTCTTGCGAGAACTCTGCAGTCAGGTTACGAAGCACGTCGAGACTTCGATCCGAGTTGGAGGAATTGCTTGGGAAGAGAACAGGTCCAATTAATCCACTGTTGTCTTGTCCATTCTGCGATCCCGGTGCACCGTGGAGATCGATCATGACTTGGAATCCGAACTCGCTGGACCATTGCACTGCCTGGATCAAGTAGGGATACTGGCCGGTCACGTAGGGTTCATCTGGGTGGATGTCAACCGTCCAGTATCCGATTGGAATGCGAACGGCGTTGAGCCCAGCAGATTTCATGTCTTCAAAGTCATCGCGAGTGATGAAGGAGCTGCTCGCAGTATCAGTGATGGGTCTATTGTGGATGGATTGGTTCGTTGGAATATCTCAACCGACCTCCAATGTTCTTCGAGCCGTTTTAGACACTTCTCTTTCCCCAGTGTGTTGCATAGGCTCCATTCGTCTTCTGCTCCGGTGGATCGAAACAATGAGGGAGATATCCTATGCTGGTCAGCTGAGGCACGAGGAAGAGTGATGCGGGCTGTTCGCCACTTACCATTTTTCCACCAGAAGCCATCCTCCTAGATTGACGCCTCGAATACCCTCTGCGACTGATGTGGCTATCAGGTATACAAAGACGGCTAGAATCGTGCAAATAGTCTGATTTCGCATAGTTTTGGGTCTGGATCAAGCAGTCTTAAGAGTGAATATCTTGGATGAACGATCCGGGTGTGTATTACAATCATTAGTGGTTCAACGTATCATCATGAATAGCCTGTATCACTTCTGAAGGGGTCAGATTCTCGATGGTATACCGTATGATGCGATGATACCAAGATAACTTTTGCCACATATTTAATTGGCGTTGTTGTGGTCGGTAGGTGCTGCGCCCATCGGATGAATAGATCCCGAGCTGCATAGGGCCATGGCAGGCGATCATACTGCCTCATCGTGCTCCATAACAGGTGCGTACTTGGCAAGTACCACTCTCTATACTTGACTTCAAATGTTGTTAAGGTACGTTGATGACATCCGAGGATGTTTCTTCACGTGGACTCCGTTCACAATCTGTGATCGGCCGGTATCGCTTCATCATGGTCCTTATCGAAGACACCGAATTTGTGCCGGAACCATGACACCATGCGATCGACACACTATCACAGCAGTCCACAGTACATATCAGCCGACACGTCGCTCAAGAAGTATTGTGTGCCGAGACACCGACACGACAAAACAACAGACGCAGCGCCATGTCAGAGACCAAGGACATCGTAATTCAGCACGCGCTGCAAGCCATTGGAGAATATGAGGAAGTCTACAAAGAGCTACATCGAACACCGGAACTGTCATGGCAAGAACAAGAAACCGCTGCATACATAGCAGACCAGTTGCGCAAGATAAACGCCGACAACGAAGGTGAGGGTTTCAAGATCACAACCGGGATTGGAGGCACAGGCGTAGTCGGTATTCTGGACAATGGACCTGGTAAAAAGGTCTTGTTGCGAGCGGAGCTCGATGCCTTGCCGTTGCGCGAAGAGACTGGCTTGCCATACAGCAGCGAGAAATCTGGCAAGGACGAACAAACGGGAGAAGCAATACCTGCTATGCACGCTTGCGGACACGACATGCACATGACCTCGTTGCTCTGCGCCGCCCGCGCGTTATCAGGCTGCAGGAAGCTCTGGTCCGGCATGTTGATTGTGTTGTTCCAGCCCAGTGAAGAGAATGGAGCCGGTGCACAAGCAATGGTGACTGATGGGCTATACGACCCTAAGAGATTCGGTGTGCCGGTCCCAGACGCTATCCTTGCCGGGCACACCATGCCAATGCGAGCTGGCGTGGTAGCAAGCCGAGTTGGAGTTGTCAACAGCGCGGTGCTGAGCGTGCAAGCCACCATCCACGGCCGTGGTGGACATGGAGCTCGGCCGCAGAACTCAGTCGATCCCGTCGTGATCATGAGCAGCATCGTGATGAAGCTACAGACTATCGTCAGCCGAGAAATTGCCCCGCAGGAATCGGTCGTGGTAACCGTTGGCAGTGCTCATGCGGGTACTGCTGAAAACATCATTAGTGATAAAGCCGTCCTGAAGATCAACATCAGGGCGCTCAGCACCGACGGATTGAACCGTGCTCACGAGGCTGTGGTTCGCATCATCGAGGGCGAATGTCACACGTTCCGCTGTCCAAAGGCGCCTGAAATCAAGGCAATCGGAGGGTTCCCGCTCCTCGAAAACCATGCGGCACTCACAAGCTCTGTGGTGGCCGCGTTAACTTCCCACTTCAAGGATGACTACCGAAACGAAGAGTACGCTTCTCTCGGAGCCGAAGACTTGTCGAACTTGGCTGTCGATGGAGCACAGTGCACGTTCTGGAATATCGGATGCATACCGCACGATGTCTGGGACAAGGCCGAGAAGGAGAACCGGTTGGAGACTGTTGCAGGTATGTTGAATGGCGATACGCAGGTGGCTAGAGATGCTGAGGCTGACTGATTTTTTCTCCTTAGGAAACCACAGCTCGAAATTCGCTCCGGCGATACAACCGACCCTTCGTGTCGCTAGCGAGGCTCTGATAGTAGCGTCGCTTGACTCATTTGGCCAGGTTTGAAAACGACGACTCTCGCGATATCGCAACGAAAATCAATGTCTACAGACATCACACGTGCGGTAAACACATGATCACAACATGCTCCGTCACTTTCCAAAATCATTTGGGGAACTCTGTGCGATCGTACTCATCACTTGTTAAGCGGCCACCGCACGAGATACTGCCAGGATCATCGTTTTCACAACCGCACCTAGACAGTAAGAATCTGTACACACCAGATCGCTCCCATGATCGCCATTCGCCAATCGTCGTTCACGATTGATCGCCGGAATATTGCTTTCGCGCCGTTCAGTTACTCGAAGGCGAGGCTTGCCATACCACGGTTGACCAACATGCGGACGGAGCCTTGCAGCAGAACATCGATGTGCGGTCATATTTTCAGGACGAGACGACTGGTCGTATGTGCTGAGAGCATGTCGCAAGAGTGAGTTGATAAATTGAATGATCTGTTCGTAGTGGCACCTTTGTGACGATGCTAGATTCTGCAATGATAAGATCAATGGCCGTGGGGCGCCACCATTACAATCATCGCTACAACCATATCAAGCATAAAGATACGAACATCGTTTTACTCTATAGTATAGTCAACACGTGGTGTAGTCGCATTTGCCCAGTCTCACAACCTCACGATCTGCTCCAGTGTACGGTATTCGAAGACCAATCCACGTCTAGAATGAACGACACTTGTGACAAGGTCGACGACCTGCTAAACTTCCACACAGAGCATGGTTAGTTCCCCGCCTTATATTGGACGACTCCATGCAATAGCACCCTACCCCAACGAGACTATGCAAGCTGGCGGGCGTCGCCTCCCAAATAGATATCCGATAGGTCACTTGCACTGGTTCCTTTCGGTTAGATCGTTACTCACCACGAGTGATCTTCCCTCCCATGTACGTCGGCAACATCACAGCACTTGATCCATGCCGATGATCATTTCTCATGAAGCGCATTGCGCACACCGACTCTGAGTCTGATCATCCACGAACTTCGTATTCGTTGAGCACAGTAACGTAGCCAATGTTTCCAGTGAGCCGATGCATACATGGGACGAGGACACGCGTCTACGTTACCGCCTCGCTCACCGTCGGTCGGGTGGCATATGGTCGAGCGTTTCTATAAAGGACCGGACATGATCACGAAGGTGCTTGGTTCTTCGTTGCATCCTTTCAACCACATCCCATTCGACCAAACCACGCAAATCCACACCATGAGTCTCCGTAACTTCGCCACGGCTGCATTTCTTCTTCCTCTGTTGTACGTCGCCCTACTAGAGTCCGCCTATCCCAGTACGAACCTAACAACATCACAGATTCCTCAGAGGAACCATGGCCCAAACCGCGGGCCAGCTTACAGAGGCCGACACGTGCTTCTGCGACAACGGCGTCGACGTCGACGACGCCGCCTCGGAAGTCTGTTGCTCCGACCAGTCGGACGGCAACGACAATCTCAAGTTCGGCTCCATCGGGCAGTGCGACACCAAGACTACTGTGGAAGATGGAGGGATGGGGATGGACGTCGACACTTTCAAGTCGTGCTGCATCGATCAGGGTGTTGGAGACTCTGAGAAGTCTGCGACTTGTGTTGAAGCTTGATGATGGAGCTTTATTAAAGTTACAGCTATGAGGAGCGAAGGATTGCTTTTCTGCGCCATCGCCTTGCATTCGCACAAGTTGATGTCACGATCTCCACACCCACAGGCCTTGAAGAACTCATCACTCATGACACAACTCTCCCGAGTTCAAATCGTAGGTCCAACCTTCCGTTCCAACGCCCGACAGCACGTAAAGGGTCATGTTCGGGTCGTACTTCTCCTTGATCTGGAGGAGCTTGGGGTAGTTCGACCCGTAATAATCGTGCGCAAAGTGCGTGTTGAGCGGATTGGCCTCGTTCATGTACGCTCCCGACTCGGGCGCCCATTCCCTCCACATCACTTCTTTGTTCGCCTCGATCCAGTCGCCGCTGCTCGTCAGCTGCTCTTGCGGTGCGAGGTCCGAAGAGGGCTCGGCTCCTCCGGCCATGAAGTGCAGGTAAGCGGATCGCCATGCTGGGTTTGTTGCCGCGAAACGTTCGCCGGACATGTTCGCCATGATCGGGCCGCCTTGCAATCCGATAGTCGCATACATGCCGTTTCCGGTCTCGGAAGTCAGTGCTCTCTTGATGTAGGAGACAATCTCCGCCTGAGGCGTGTCTACGAGTTCTTTCTTTCCGAGAAGCCTGCTGGACATGATACCTCCGCCACCTGCGGCGTTGCTGCCAGAGATGGATTTGTAGAAAGTTTCGTAGCCAGGTGTTGTGCTTGCGGTAAGGTTGAGGGCGACTGAGCCGTTGAAGCGCGAGTTCAGTTTGTTGAGCAGCGGGTTCACCAGGCTGAAAAAGGTAGCGTTGGACCCGTTGCCGTACGTGTACAACACTTGTGTCACCGCAATGCCGTCTTTAGGCCCGTCAAAGGCAGGGTTGAATGCGGCAATCGTCTTGCCTGTGGCCATGGAAGCCGACCCAGCCATACCCTTGTCCATGATGTCTGGGAGCTCGCTCAACAGCAGTGCCGCCGCTTCCCAGGATGCCTCGACGGACCCTGATGCGTTTTGCGGGAACATCGAGATAATTCCAGAGGTCACCTCTGTGGGAGCCGGGTGAGTTCTCACGACGAATTCGGTGATGACTCCGTACTGGCCGCCACCGCCACCACGCAGAGCCCAGTAAATTTCCGTATTTTGCTGTGCATTGGCCACGAGGATTTCGCCTTGGACAGTCACCACAGTCAGCTGAACGACTTGGTGTGACCCAAGACCATGCTGGCCAGACAGAGGTCCATGACCGCCTCCTGTAGTCCACCCACCAAGGCCAACGGAGCCGTCCTGGCCGGTGCAAACAACTTTGCCCAGTTTCATAGCTGGTGTGAGGACTTCTCCCCAGCCGTGACCACTGCCTGCAATGACCACATCGTGATGGCCGCCAGAAGGCAAAGTCCAGTTCGAATGAAACTCCAGCTTCTGGAAGTGTCGTGTCCAGATGGACAACGAATACGCGCCACTCGATCTGTAGAAGTTAGGATGTAGTCCCAAAAAATGCGAGATGCAGGCGAATGACATACCTTCCGTTCATGTCGTGGCCGGTACCTTTGACGGTGACGCGGATATTCCTCTCAGCGGCCCACTTGAGAGCAGTCGCAACATGACATTCCTGTGTTGCATTGACGATGAACTCGGGCAAGCCTCCGAGCTCGCATCCCTGCTTCTTGTCGTAACCAGAAGCTCCAGGTGGTAGACAAGAATTGTTCGCCCACATAGGATAGTCGATACTCTCGGGTTGATCGAGGTGGAAGTGGCCGGAACCCCAACCGTCTTCTACGGTATCACACGAGACTTGCGATCCGAAAGGGTTGTCGGCCCAGCATGAAGAGGCCACTGGGACGGTCTTCAGAAGACGTCCGTCAATGGAACTGTTGAGAGCCTGCCAATCGTGTTCGCTCGGCCATGAGCTGCGGTATGGCGTAGTCTTGCAAGTCTTCGCGGCGAAGACACCAGAGTGGAAAGCCGCAAATAAGGAAAGGGTGAAAGCGAGGTTGCCGACCATAATGATGATCAGTTTGGTGTACTGCTGGAAATACTGTAAGTTGTCTTGGTTGCGCTCTACCTTTATACGTAGTTCAGCACACCGCATTCGCCTTTGCCTCGACCATCGTCATGGCTCAGCTTGTTGCAAGCATTGTTGCAGTTTGCTGTCACCGTATTCCGTACGCTGGTATAGCAGGAAGTTACTTATGGGTCGTCCATTGTAACACCGAGTCATCCACGCCGTTTTCTCCGTCCTCGACCTTAGTACTGCAGCCCTACTGTGGGTGTTCTAGCGGACAGTCGGATGGCACGGAGAATGCCCAGGTTTCTGGAACACAGGATCCCGAAAGTTCCATTGGCAGAAAGATTCTCACCGTGGCTATGTGACCAGAGTTGGAGTAGAGTCGGACAAAGCGTCGTGGCTTGGTGGGCCGTATTCGATACGGTCAAGACCCCTGGGCGATCACTGCTCAGAATGGTTAAGCAGATTGGCAAAGGTTGCACTTAACGCGTCCACGCGTGTAGTTGACTACATAACATAGACAACACACAATCGATTATTCTCGCCGTCATCCGCCACCCGTCCAGACCGAACCAGAGCCTACTCCCTCACATTTTCTGCAACCATGTCCAGATACGACCCCAACGATCCTCTGAACCAACTGCACGACGTATATAACCGTTACAGCGACAGCCGCGGCAGCAAAGAATACGACAACTCCTTCCAAGCCACCGAGGAGATTGGAGAAATCATAGAGGAGGTCAGGGATAGCGCCACACCAGACGCGTCCTTTGGCACAAAGATCCGAGCCATAAGCGTGATTCTGCAGATCTCGAACGAGGTTGTCGAAGGGGACAGCAGCACGCTTGGCTCGGAGATCCGCAAACAATTCTATAACCTACTTGTCGGCAGTGCTGTGACCCACATCTTTGATATGCTGTTGCCTGAGGAGTTGGCGGCGCTGCAGGCGGATGGTGCGTTGGCGAACGAGTTGATCGGTGCACGCCAGATCGCTGAAGACTACGCTCTTGAGGTGGGGTTGGACGATGTCATTAATAGGGTTGCCATGGAAGACTACATGTCTGAAGACGAAGACGAAGAGCTTGAAGAAACCGAGCGATGATCGTGGAGCGCTGAATGTGAGAAAGCGCCCTTCACGTCTCACTATCTCGCCCGAGTTGTTTTGCATGTTCGGTGATAACGTACCGGTAGCCTCCACCTGTCAAGATATTGGGGTACCAGTGCCAGTGGGAGAGTATTCTTGAAGTCTGCACTAATTTGTGCGTTGTCGGTGGTAATATGACCTGCTTTCTGCGAGTTCAAACTACAGGCACGCCAGTGAGAGAGCACGTATCACCGAAGTGAGTTCTCACTGGTGGGATCATGATCAACTCCCGCAGGCCAACATGGGTGGAATAGCGCTGAGAGCTCTCTCGGAACCGGCAAGCTTAGATGAGGCTCAGTGGGCAAGAGATCTCAATAACTTATGGACCACTGCGCGGCCAAAGAATTTGCTTGATGATTTCTTTCGGAAAATATGTGATCGAAGCTGAGCGTGAGCCGAGCAACGCAATTGTACTTTTGTCCGGCATTCTTTCGACTCTCTGCAACAATGTATGCACACCGTCCACCACTGCCAAGTTGTTCCAATATCTACTCGTCGTCCTGGGCGTCGATGACGGTGTTCTTCCACTTGCGAGCGGGCACGTGGCGGTTGAACAGGATGTCGATCTCGCGGTACGAGCGGCCCTTCATCTCCGGGACGAAGAAGTAGGCCAGGATCAAGCAGAACAATGCCGTACCCGCCCAAACGTAACCGCATTTTCCGCCGAGGTTTGCGCCCTGTGTGGTTTTTCTTGTGAGCGATTGTTATGCACGGAAGCTTATGGAGAACAGCGAGAACTTACCTCTGAGTTGAGCATGTAGCTCGCCAGGAAAATACATGGGATGTTTACCAAGTAGTAGCAACCTCTTCCAATGCCGGTAGTCAAAGGCCTGAGCCTAATGGACGAGGTCTCGCCAATGATGACCCATGAGGCCGGGCAACACGGGTGTCAGTACTTGTCTAAAGGATGATAGGGACAAGGGATACTTACGCTGGACCAAGGGTGAACAGAACGGACACAATGAGGCCAAGAGATGCCTGCGCGAGGGAAGCTGCGGTCGAAGCGCCGACCGAGCCGGCAATACCAAGACAAACCAGCAAGATCATGTTGGCTCCGGAGCCCCACAGATAGATGGTGCGTCGGCCAAAGTATGTAGTAAGAATCCAGGATAGCATGACAAAGATAGCCTGCAGAGCGGAGGTGATCAATCCAAGTGCATACGCAAGGTTTGTTTCAATACCAGCCTCTACGTTGCGTTAGCACTGTAATCTATGAAAGAGACGGGAGCTCTTGGGTGCCAGCGGCAATCGACAGATTTGACAGATTTGGGAGGCCCAGCAATGCGAATCTGTTCGTTCCTCTGGCACCCGGAAGGAAGTGGAACACTCACGTCTGAAGAAGTATACAGCCTCTGTGTTTGCATTAGCATGGCTTTTCGCCAAGGAGACGGGAACGGGAGGATCTTACGATTAGCGATAAGATTGCCCGTAAGGTTCTGGGCCGCGTAGACACCGCACACAATGAGGGTACGGTAGCGGTTAGTGCCCTTGAAAAGCTCCAAAAACCCCGGGTTCGACAGGTCCTTCTCGAGATCGATTGTGCGACGCATCATGGCGACAGACTCGTTGTTCGCCTGGAGCTTCGTCTTGTCTCCCAAGCGGCCCACAGATTTCGCGGCGTCTTCGTAACGCCCTTTACGCGTTAGCCACCATGGTGACTCGGGGGCAATGAAGATCAGGATGGCGAGAGGGGTAGGGAACATCCATTGCAGAGCGATGGGGACTCTGCATTTTCAATTAGTACATCTTTTCTCCACAGCGGCTATCAGGTCGATGGCTGAGTGCTGCGTACCTGTATGCGATGTCGCTATCCAATTCGTTGTAGTAGAAGGCGACACCGCCCACGATGATGGCTCCGATAGCCCAGAACATCTGCAACATCTGGGTCGCAGGGGCTCTCAATGGGATCGGCACGATCTCACTACAGTCTTGGGGTGAGTGTCAGCTGGGTCTCTATATCCACGCATCTTTGGAAGACGAACACGCTGGTGCGTTGGCAATAAATACGCCCCATGGCAGGCCCTCGAGGAGCTGAGAAAGTAGCATGATCGGGAGGGATTTGGCGAAGTAGAAAACGAAGATCATAGCGTTCAGGAACATCAGAGCTGAGATGATTGACCAGCGGTATCCGATGCGGCTGGTCAATGGGCCAGAGAGGATGACACCGAGTAGAGCTCCAATTGGCCCGATAGCTTGGAGGGCAGATACCCACGAAGCCTCGATGATTCTTCTGTCAGCTTCAGGGCTGTAGACGCCGAAGTCTTCTTCGAAGGCGGGCAGGGCGATGAAGTTGCCCATTAGGAAGACGCAGTAGGCTTCCATGATCTGAGGAAATTGTGAGTATTCAAGTCCACTATTTGGTGATCGATCAGCGACTCACGATGGTGCAGGAGACAACCTATGAGGAGCGTTAGCCTGTGTGCATTACACTATTGACAAAACCACAAGCAACGGCGAGGAGGGGGCTTACAAACGCCCATAGCGTAGCCATAGGGTAGGCCTTGGCGGCATCGATCACACCCAGAGCGTGTTCCGCGTTCTCAGCCTCGATGGCATCTGCTTTCATGTTGGCGGCAGCCGCCTTCTCGTCGGGCTCGAGAACATTTTCGACTTGGGCGTTGTGTCCCTTGCCCTCAAGGTCGGAAATGGGATCGCTCATGTTGGGCAATGTTCAGCTTGACGAGTGGTGGTTGCGAAGAGGTAAACCCAGGTGACGACGGGGGAAATGCAAGCAAGCATGGGTGCCAGACTGCAGCCATATATGAAACGGGCTGAAGATCAGTCACCCACCCACGCGACCGACCTCGTACGGCGGCAAGGCCGGGTCTGTAACTGTTTAGCGAAGCTCAATCAACCGCTGGTATGGACTTGCAGGGCCATGCAGCTATTGGAAGGAAAATCCGGCCAGCCTTTGATTCGTGCCATCTCGCCCCGACGCCTCATTCGCTCGCATACGACGCCGAGCCGGGCTTGTATGCTTTTCTGTAGCAAAGACTGGTTTCCAAGACCTCTTGGCTAACCCCCGCTCCAAGATTCCGCTCCACGCCCAGCCTGCCAAGCTCTGGGGTCTCGTCTGGAGATGTGGGAGAGGCTCTTGTCAGACTCGGGTAAATTCAGGTGGAGCCGATGTTGCAAGTCGTGATGTTGTTGATATGCCGAGATGAACATGTCGAATCACATGCCTGGGCCCTGTTGTCGCTTAGTATTCTGATGAAGAATGGTGATGGTTTCCTTGACAGCCCTTTTCTATTCCTTGCTCGTTCATCGAATCCTTCATCTTTCTTCATCTCGCTAGCAATTTTCATCTGATCTACATTTCTATAGAGTTCCGTGATCCGGCGGGCGTTGCTGTTGTTGCGAGCGGTTAATTCGGCGCGTATGAAGTGAGGTCTCCGGCGCCCGCGTGGCAGATTAGCGCGCCGCCCAAGCACAAGCTAATCATCAAGCCCGGCTAGATGAATACCCCAATTGAGGCCAAGCGAGCAATAAATCGTCCCATGAGGTGAGGTGAGGTGTGAGAGTGAGATACACACACTCGCAAGGGCCCAAAGTTTGAAGTGAGCAGCTGGATGGACTCCGACGCGCAATGTCGGCAAATCACATCCGACCACTCCAACATGTAAGTAAGTCTCTTGCACACCACACTACCGTAGAGCTCTCTAGCTTCGTTTCCCGGCACTCAAATCTCATGCGAGAAGATCGGTACTGCAATCCGGATGGTTGGATGCGAGTCAAAGTCACGAGGATTCAAGCGCCAGAACGCACGATGCCGGAAAGTGCATAACCAGCAACTGGACAACGGTGAACCCGCGGTCCAAAACTGAGAGCCAAAGAGGATTGACAGGACCCTCAATACGCAGCGTTCTTGGAATTCAAGAGCAACCAACTTAACGGTCTTGGACTCACCTCAGCCTTGCAGCGGTGGTGCTTTGTCGGTAAATTGGCCGCATGGGCTGGCTGCCTTCTAGGCCCGCATTATGCGTCTCAAAGGCTGCTATCAAATGCACATAGCTCTGGAGCTCCAGCTATCAAGTAGAAAACGGCTAGAGTGCCGTACGCTCCAAAATCGGAGGACTGGGGGGTTGGTATCGGCAAAGACCGATAAAAGCGGGCGGACGCTACAGTCGTCTTCGTCTTCTTTGTCGAATGATAGGATGTTTCTTGTAGTACGTCAGACGTGGTGGTCGCCGATGCAACCGCTGCTGTCGTTAGCGGGTATGCCGAAGGCAGAGAGGAAAGAGTTTGAGATTAGCTAATCTTTCCATAATACTCGTGGCTGGTTGAGGTAGGATTGAAGGCGTTACCACGGATGTTGGTACATCCGGAAACAAACGTATGATGTTCTTGAATTGCATCTCGAGGTTCGGTGCTTTTTGTTCCGGTTCGATTACGCTGGTACATGTATGAGCCATGCAAGAGTCAACAATTCAGCAGCACAAATCGCCAATAGTAACACTCACCTACTGAGTACCTATACTTCGAAAACAAAAACCCGCAGGCGCGATGGGCAAACTCAGCTTTTGCATAGGTATACATATATACATCTCATCAGCCAGCCGTGCAGGAGACATCCTCTCCACAACGGAAATCTGACAAGAAAAAATTGAATTCGCTCAACGACTCCGCAAACAACTCATCTACAGACGCTTCGAGTGCTGGTTCACATCGTCTATTTCTGGGGTCTGTTGGGGTCAATGGTACCCTGCGCCTTGGCGGTGTCAGGGCCGCCCTCGGGCTTCTTGCTCTTCTCGTCCGACTCGTGGATGGGAATGGAGTGCCTGGTTTGGGTGTTGGACATGCCGCCCTGCTTCTTAGAGATGTCGCCCTGAAAAGGAAGTTGTTAGTTATCCTGAGAGTCTTCTTCTGACGGGCGTGAATTGCAAGAAGACAAAAAGAACTTACAGAGTTGGCTTCCGAATCCTCTGGCGAGGGAGTGAGGTCCTTTTGGAGGCCAGAGTCCTTACGGTTCTTGAAGCCACCCTTGCCGTCGGGTTCGCGCTTGGAGGACTGGTTGTGGCCCTCGCTGTCGTTCTTCATCTGGCCCTTGCCGGAAATGCCCTCGGTGCTGGCGGGTCCGCTGGTGGGTGCGCGCTCCTCGGCCTCCTCCTTGCCAGAAGACTTCTTGTTGCCGTCGGCTCTGGGCTGAGATTCACCTTCAGTACCGGAAGGCTGCTCGGTCTTCTGAGACTCGGTCTTCTCAGGCACGTCCTTGCCCTCTTCCTGGGGGCGGCCCTCCTTAGGCTGCTCGTCCTTGGCCTCCTCGTCCTTGGGCTGCTCATCCTTAGACTCCTCCTCCTGAGGCTGCTCCTCCTCCTTGGCCTCAGCCTCCTCGTGATGCTCCTCATGGTGCTCCTCGTGGCCGTGGTGGGCATCGCCAGAGGGAGAGGGCCAAAGGAAGTACGCGCCGGCCGGGGTGATGGCAAGAGCAGAGATGAGCCTGTAGCCAGCGCGTTAGTAAGTATTCGATTGCTGAATCATCTCCAACTCGGCACTCACCAAGGCAGGTCAGAGCCCTGCTCGCCGTGACCTCCGGAGCTGGCGTAGCGGCGCGCGGCGAACTGTGTGCGCGACTGGACGACAGGGCGGGCAGCGCCGGCCCTGAGGCCCTGCTGCAGGCTGCGAGCGGCTCTTGTGCGCATGAAAGACATGGTTGTGAGAGTCAATGGATGTTTTGTGGGTGGTGGTAAGCTATAGCAATATTGATGTGTAGGACAGCTAGGATGGCTGGAGGCTTTCGCGATTTCGGCGAGTGCCGAGCTAAGCGGCCGACAACATCACAAAATCGTCATCACCGACTTGAAATGCTAAGGTTCCATGTGATTATTTCCTCGAACCTCACTTTATACTGAATACTAAGAATTCAGCATCCGATTCTATGATCTGTTGGTTTGCCCAATCCCGTATACTTTCAAGTTCTGGTACAAACATGTTTCCTGCAGTGGGTTTCCATCGACGAAGGATCGATTGATCGCGTCATTAGATACGATCGTACGTGCACAGGCTACTTTGGCGCGGACTACTGTATCACAATAATGGTTACAAAAGACCTGTCACATCTTTACTTCGTAATCGTGTCTCGTTAGGATATAGTAACATCCTCGGGTTTGGTATACGACAATCGCGCCTGACCAGTGAGAGAGCGTTTCTGATGTCGGTCTCTCGTTGGTCTGAGTCATTCTTTGTGGTCATGTCATCGGCTCCAACGCATCCAAAAAACTGACTTCGCCAATGAGCGACACGCTTTCGAACACTGATGTCCCGCTAGACCTAGCCGTTCTTTGCGATGATGCCTACAGCTTGGGATCTCGAAGAAGTGGGTTTACCAATGGAAATAGCCCGAGTCTGTCTGACACAATGAATCCGTGGAGATAATTGTGTAGTTGCGTGTCAAAGGTATTTTACAACCATTGTAGTCACAAATTCATATCCAGGAAAAGTGGTATAAAACCACGTAAGCCTGATAGTCGTTGCCATCGTCATACATCAACGATAGATCATGTTCATGTGTTTGGCGATGTCTCCAGGATGCTTATCCCTCTGAAGTTCCCGGAGAAACTTCTCCTTTTCAGGATCGGGCTCCAATAGATCCCTCAATCCAGCAGCTTTGTTGGAGTGCACAGCAACAATCCAAGGCGTGCGGCCCGAATGTTCACGGAGTCCGATGTCTGCTTTCGCTTGAACCAACATGCGCACAATTTCTTTGTTGCCTCGACGTGCAGCAATGTGCAGAGCAGTCCCTCCCCATTTGTCAGCAGCGTTAACGTCTGCGCCGCACTCGATCAAAGCAGCCACTGTTCTGGTGTACTGGTCCAATGCTGCGTTTGCGAGAGCCGTTCTGCCACCTAGGTCGTGAGCTTCAACTTTGGCGCCGAGCGACGCGAGAAGTTTTACAGTTGATGGGTGGTTCTCGAGGGCAGCTTGCATAAGGGGGGTGTACTCCCATTTGAGACTGGTTTGTCCGTCAGTACCGAGACAAAAAATTGGCAGAGGTATGAATGGGGATCAATGCTCACTCGGGCTGGTTACGCTTAGATCCTATGGTCTCAAGCTTGGCGCCTGCGTCCACAAGCACCCGGATACAGTCGTCCTGACCTTTGTATGCAGCGATGCCGAGCAACGTCAGCCCCATGCTGTTCGTCGCTTCAATGTTGGCACCTGCTGCAATGAAATGTTTGAGCATCTTCGGATGACCATGGTAGCACGCTTCGGCCGCAGGCGTGGTTTCGTAGTGACCCCCAAGATTGGGATCTGCGCCGAACTTCAAGAGCGCCTTTACACAATTGTTGCGACCGCGAGTTGCAGCGATGGCCAGTGGCGTCCAACCTGATGGGCACCTCGTTTGGTGGCGTGCACCGGCCTCGAGGAGCATGGTCGTCACTTCTGAATGACCTTGCTCACAAGCCACGTACAAAGGCGTAAGCAAGGCATCATTCTTTGCATGGACATCCGCTTGTGCCTGCAGTGCCCATCGCACAAAATCGACATCGCCCGCATGGGCTGCCTTGAACAGTGGCGTTGCTTTCTGCAAGTCACGGGTATCGATAGATGATCCGGCCTCGATTAGTAGTCGAGCAATGCCGAAATGCTTTCGCCAGCAGGCTTCCGCAAGAGTGCTGTTTCCTGACTTCAGTTTCGCCCTCTTCTTAGCACCGCGTCTCAAGAGTACCCGCACGACATCCTCTCTCCCGTAGCGGATTGCTTGTAACAAAGCCGTCCACTCACCGCCAGCTGCAATTTCTGTCTCCGCCCCGCCCTTGAGAAGCATCTCGACAATTTCAACGTCACCATGTTGTGCAGACAAGGCCAAAGCCGTTTCTCCCACGCTGTTCATCGCGTTTATACAAGCGCCTTCTCCGATGTAGAACTCTACACCTTCCTTATCGCCGAGCCAAGCGCAATGTGTCAATCCAGTGGATTTGTAATGATTGGTTGTTGCTTCGACTTCTGTGCCATGGCGTAGCATAAAAGTCGCCGTCGGGCAATCTTGGGCGTAGAATAAGGCGGTCCTGCCTATGTCGTCCTGCCACTCTTTATCAACATTGTTGTTTAACAGAACTTTGACAACGTTGAGACGTCGCTTCAAGACAGCGTAGTGCAACGGAGAACGACCTGCATAGTCTTCAGCGCCGTGGTCAATACGCTTGTCTCGCAATAAATATCTTGCAACATCTGCGTTGAGGGCAAAGTGAAGTGGTGTGCATCCATGTCCGTCACGCACGTTTACGTCGATAGACGGATTTCGTAGTAATTGGCGAAGCTGTGTCGTATGGCCATTCTCTGACGCCAAGTGCAATGGTGACCGCCCCGGAGGATCTGTAGGCAAAACAGGCATCACTTGGTGATACGCTGGAGGCGCAGGAGAAGGGGTTCGCGCTACGCCCGCAACGGCCTGAAGCATCTCGTGCGTTTTGATTTGCCCGGCTGCGATTTGGACGAGGAGATCCGTGTGTTGGTCGAGCTTTGTGTCAAAGTTCCCATTGTGGTCGAGAACAGCAACCGTGAGTGCTTTCGTTCGCTGGTCCAGAGTAGTGAACTGCTCGGCATTGCGCACATCTGCCTCCTGGAGGCTTTGGCGAATTCCAAGCAATACCCGAGTGTCGAGCTCTTCTTGATACCTTTTGAGCCTCGCCGCGATCTCCTCAATATCATCCTTGCGCCACACAGAGATCAAAGCCTGCTTGTAGCTCCTCAGTCTTTTCCCGCGGCCATCTTTTGTTTTCAACTTGTTAAGTTGTATCTGCAGCTCATATGCAACTTCGACACACCTATCGCACAGGTTTCGAAGGCGGGTCTCGTCCGGTTCCAGTGCTGCACGGCCATGTGCCGCTCGCCACTCCTCCTGCTTGGCCTTGAGACTCTGGGTCAATTCAGACAAATCTGTTGCCACTTCCTCGGCGGTCTTGTTCTGATCAAGGACGCTACCGGAATCATTGTAGATCTTGTTGCCCTCTGACACGATGTCATATGAGAATTGGATGACCTGGATGAGGTTGCCCGCCAGGCCGAGGGCGGTCAGAGGATCAAGCATATCGAGGAAGGTGTGCTCGAGACCCGGCGACATGAGCGAGTGTACCTACATGTTGGCGCCGCGGTTATAGAGGATGAGGATGCAAGACCCGCCACTCAGCCTCACGCAGCTAATGCAGCTACACCACAAGCGTCGTGGACTGTGGGCTTTGTGTAACTCATCCATGCAGTCAACCTTTGCATATGAGTGACGCCGTGTAAGTCATTCTTGTGAGACTCGGTAGTCCACAACGCTCCCATATACAGTTCATCGCTCACTCATCGGTTGTGTCGTACAAGAAGTAGGAAGCGTTTCTCCGGTCGCCGACATCTCAAGATCACTCGTCACGCCAAAACTAGCTTTGCCGAGATTTCCCCATTGGGTTGGCGGGGCATTCGTCGGTACCTTAACTTTTTGAAGGCGCGTCTCTTGCTGCTGAGAAGGCTTACATAGTTATTTTCGAAACAACACACACCACGATCACACACAATGCCTCCCAAACGACCGCCTCCTAAAAGGCCGGCGGCGCCTGCTGTCAAGACAGAACCTCAGACCGAGGGCTCAGCATCGGACCAAGGACAAGCTTCTGGAGGAGCCGAAGCAGCCATCTCTATCGAATCGACTCCCCAGGCTAGTGCTGTTGGAACACCAGCTACTACGCCTGGCGTCACACCCGCTGGAACTCCTGCCCCGACAAACTCTGCCTTACAACGAACCGGCACAGCTGGTCGCGCAGGCAGTGGGACTCCCGCAACGCGAGGACGGCCTGCTGTCGCAAAGCCCAAATTCGCTGGTCGTCGGTCGCAAAAGTCTCGCGCGGAACTCGAGAAAGAGGAGGCTGAGCGCCGGAAGGAGGAGAGCGAGAAGAAGGCAAAGGAAGACCAACGGAACCGCAGAAGAGATGCTGCTCGCGGGCGTGGTGCATTCCGAGGGAGGCAGCGAGGTGGTTACATGGGTGAGAGCGAGCGCAAGGTCGCCGATGTACCTGTCATGAGTGGTCCGTTCTCTTCTGGTCAGGTCAGCAGCGATGCATCTGCGGCTAGGCGGAGTGCACCGGGCTGGGCTGCAAGGTCGGGCGGCGGCGGCGGGGGAGGAGGCAGTGGTGGCTACGGTGGAGGTGGATTCAAGCAGGAGTCTGGAGCTCGTGGCGTTATCAGCGATGTCATGATGGGAGACGGGTCCAACATCAAGACTGAAGATGGTGGCTTCATCTCCAGTGACGATGATGAAGATGAAGAAACTAAGGGCATGGGCAAGCGAAACGTCGACGAGTTGGAAGTTGTGGACTTGACAGACATGGCAGGCATTGCTCCAGTCCGAGTCCAACGTGTTGAGCACAAAGAGCGTACCATTGGTCTAAACGCAGACGGTATTGATACGAAGGAAGGCTCCGCCACAAAAGCACAATCTAGAGACGGGCCAACCAATCAGCCCGCCGACAAGAAGAAGGGCAAGCAAAAGGCAAAGGATGTCGAGGTCACTGGCGAACAGCACAAATACAGAGGCACCTACTCCGAATCCTCAAGCGAACAAGGAGACGACCCTCAAATCAAAGAAGAGCCGACCGACAACGACAACACTCGCCCGACAACGCCAGAACCCGCAGCACACGATGCAGCAGCAGTTCCTGATGTTCTCCTCGAAAGCCCCGTCTCATCACCAGAAACTCGGCGCAAGAACAAAGACCGACTCAAGACCTCCGACGAGCGACCCGACTTCCAGACCAACGAAGAACAAACCGAATGGGAATTGCAGCAGAAAGATCTCCGCATCCTCCATCACGAGCTCGGCCGCCTCACCACCAAAGACCCAGACGGCGATGCTGCGATGCAAGGCGCCGAAGCGCCACCACCGCAAGACGACCCCAGAGCAGACAAAGTCTACCTCTTCCAGTTCCCACCCGTGCTCCCGGACCTTCTCCACAAACCCATCAAACCTGACCCCGAGGAATCACAACAGCAAGGAGAGGGAGAAGACCCCTCAGCCGCCGCGCCCGCCGCCAACGCCTCCAACCAGCTGCAATCCACCGAGCCAGAGCCTTCGGGCAACACGCACACTTTCAACCCGGGCCGCGTCGGCAAGCTTCGAATCCACAAGTCCGGTCGCGCGACTCTGGACTGGGGCGGCACGCCGATGGAGATGGGCATGGGCAGCGAGGCGAGCTTCCTGCAGGACGTCATCATCGCGAACTTCAACAAGAACGACGAGGGTAAAGTTGAGGGTGGCACGGCAATGGGTATGGGCCAGGTCAAGGGCAAGTTCATCGTCACGCCCGACTGGAATGAGATCTTGTAAAGGTGTGGATGTGGAACAAGCGGCCACTTCTAACCACGCACTCATGCATGGAGTTGAAAGATCTTGTTCTCTGCCTTGGGTTAGGTTATTTTAGCGTGGCGTTGGTGGCAAAGGTCATGGTCAATATGACTGGAAGACATAGAATCGAAACATTATTTTTTGGTATGATCAAAAGGCTTCTGCATTACCCGCTCCGCTTTACTTATCACTCTCGAAAACTAGAAGCTGAAGTAGACTCTGTAGGAAATAAAATTTACAGCCTCTCGCGAAGCGCACCTTTGCAGGGACAATAATCAATCTGGAGCGTCTGGAACGACTGCAGTCTGCGAGTGAGTGGGTATCAAGCCAGAAAAAAAAGGATAAGAAGAAACAAAGCCGTCACTGTCCAACATCTTCAGTCTATCGATGATGGTACACCGGCTGCCTCTCGCGCCCACCACGTCGCTCCCTGTTGCCTCCGTACACACGCTGGTCAGTAAAATCGATATCACTCCTGGGCTTCCGGCCGTAGTCGGCAGTGGGCAGAGCGCTGGGGAAATCCGTCACCCTCCGTTGCACACGAGGGCGCTGCTCCACGTAGACTCGAGGCTCGCGCCGCTGCTGCTGCTGTGGGTGGTGGTATTGCGCGTCCGGGTAGTCGTCCACAACCTCTCTCCGCTCCCGAATGTACTTTGGCGAGCGGCCGCGGTCGTGATCGCGGTAGCGGTCGCGCTGCGAGTCGTGGGGTTCCAAGACGTAGTCTCTGTCTTTGTAGTATCGCCTGCCGTCCGGTCTGTGAGAACTGCTGTAGCCGGACGAGTCGTGCCTGTGAAGGGAGCCTATGGGGCGAGTCGATCGGTAAAAGCGCTCGCTGCGTTCTGGGGAAGTGTCTGGACTGTAGCGGCGGCCGTCAGACGAGGGAGGATTCGACCACATGTCGTCTTGTCTCGAAGACTGGCCGGAGCTGGTGGTGGGTGGGTATGAGCTCATGCTGCCGGCCGGCCAGCGGCGGACTTTGTCTTCTGCGGCCGCTTCGCGAAGGGCATCGCGGATCTCGCCTCGGACTTCGTCGCGGAGTTCAGTTTTCAGCATCTCGCCGATTTTGCGGACTTCCTTGCGGCGCATCTTGTCGCTGTCTACTGAATCGCGTTGGGGTTCGCGCTCGGGTTCCTGGCGAGGGCGAGAGTGGGAGTCGCGACGAGTCTCGCGCTCAGGTTCCTGGCGGGTGCGAGAGCGAGAGCCGCGACGAGCGCTGAAATGTGGTTGGCCGAAGGTAGAGGGGTCGTGTCGTCTTGCATCGTTCATCGGATCAGCCTGTGGGACTCCGGCGAACGGCTGGAAAGGTTGCTGGTGGGAGTGCTGCGGCGCCATCGGGGCCTCGGGGGGAAACTCACGTGCCGGTATCGGGATTCTTCCGTCATCATTTGGCAGAGCACCGCTCATTTCATGCATGTTGTAAGGGTCAACGTATGGATGTTGTTCTTGCTGCTGGTATGGCTGCTGATGATGGTGTTGCGGGTACGGGTCTCGTTGCTGTTGTTGGTATTGCTGGTAAGGGTCTTGCTGTTGGTTCTGCTGGTAAGGATCCTGTTGCTGCTGATGTTGCTGATAAGGATCCTGTTGTTGCTGGTATTGCTGGTAATGTTGGTAAGGATCTTGTTGCGGCTGCTGGAAGGGGTTTGGTTCTCCCGCATAATCTGGCCACTGCTCGTCATAATTGTCTTGGGCTGGCTGCTCTTTCTTGTTCACTTTCTTCTTATCGCCTTTGGCTTTCTTCTCACCATCCTTGGCAGCCTTGGGAGACGCTTCCTTCTCCGGGAGTTTGACCGGCTTCGAGAGGTCGATGATGTTCTCGTCTTCGACCGGCACGGCCTTTTGCGGGATCGGCTTTGCAACTTCTTTGGGTTTCTCTTGTCTGAGCATGATAACCTGCATACCGTTGTTGATCCTGTATGTTCGGAACGCAGTCTTTAGTTCTGTGTGTAGCCTCTTCACACATAAGAGAACCCACTCGGCGTTGGTCTGCTGTTCTTCGGCATTCTTCTCGGCGACCAAGCGGTTCACTATCTGCTGCTGGTTTGTATTGAGTTTTTGGAATTGATGAGACAAGCTGCCGCTCCGCTTCTCCTGATCAGTGGCAAGATCGTGGAGTTCCTGGGTGCTGAAGGGAAGTAGAGTCTTGCGGCTCTTGCTCCACGACGGCGTCTCTCCCGGTTGAACCTTGTCGAGAACGGCGACCATCCAGCCTTCGTATTGAGACACGACGGGCAGGACGGCTTTCTTGGCTTTTGACGTGGAGTCTTTTCCGTTCTTGCCTGGTTTCGCTGGCTTGCCGGCCTTTGCAGTCTTGACAGGAGGCAGAATGTCGCCATATTGATCGTAGTTTACGTAGTCGACGATTTCGTCTGGGTCTTGACCATTGTACAGAGTCATGTTGACAGCTGAGTCCAGAAGAGACTTGAAGCTGGATTGGTCCTTAGGACGTTGTGAAGAGCAGATGTGCTGCAGATAGGGCCAATAGTAGACGAGTGATAAGGAGCTTTGAAAGGGGAGTAGAAGGTTGAGAGAGGAAGACGAATAGAGGCAAACCTTGGAGTGGGGCGCGCGATGTGAGATATAACCACTCCCAGCGTCCTACAATCAGGATGGTGAGTCTTGAGATGCTACGAAAGGGCTGCATCGTAAACTCGGGTAACACCACGCACCGCCCCGCCGCATCCTGGGCAGTCAGATTTCAAACCATAAGTGCCGCATGTTGGCAACAAGCAGGCTTCCACGATGCGCCAGCCAGTAAGTGAGAGATGCGACAATGGCCTTATCCGACTTCCGCACCACCACGGCCATTGATCGACAGCGGTTGCCTTTTCACGAGCACGCGAAAAACGGTTGCCTCGAGTTTGAAGACGCGCAACCAGAGATAGTGGCAGGTTTGGCACGCAGAGTAGGTAGGTAGTGATCGCATGCAATGCACAATGCACCTCCATGCGGGGCGCAATGCAGGCAATGCATCAGCTGCTCGAGCCAAAGGCGCCACCTTTCCAAGCTTGAGGTGCTTCGCCGAGCGCATGTACTTTGAAGAGTCATAGATACGCTGGGCTTGCATCTGTCGGGTGTTGGTTGTTGACCGTTGTACGAACGTGTGTTCGAATCCAAAGGTGATGTCCCCACATGCCTGAGGCAAGAAGGCAACCGTATTCGAACTTCACTTCCATTGCGCCCCATTCCAACCAATGACCCCTCATGTCTTCACCGGTCCAATCACGCAAGCATATCGCGACTGAAACACCAACACACCCTCTTCCACAGCCTGCTCTCTCGCCTGGCGAAAATGAGCCAGATGACAGTCCGCCTGGTTGCGCCGCCACCCATTGTTGCACCTGATCAGGCGTCCGCGTAAGTGAAGTGAAGTCAATTCGAGTCTACTTATATCTCCGGTCTCAGCCTTGCGCCGCATGAAGTGCAACTCCGCATATTCTTACAAACCCAGCACGCGCACCCGTTCTCTGGGTTCGGGCAAACCACTCTCTGCATGTCATCGCCATCTACAGACTGGCCGGACCCAGCACGAATTGTGAACGAGCGAGCGAATGCAAGACATCGTCAACACATGGGGCGGTTGGTGAGAGGGCGATTGAAGCGAGCGTGTGCGGGGCGGCCTCAGCTCCAGAGGTGCCAGCGCATCACGTACATGTATGCACTGCCGTGCTGCGCTTCCATGGCGAACAGCAGGGCGAAGCAGCTATGATAAGCGAGTAGCTCTCGGGCGTGGGAATTGCAAGGCAACCACTTACGACTTGTATTGACCGCTCCAGATCAGACGAGTCAAGTTTGCGCTTTGCAGACCTCTCAGAAGTGGCCAGCAGACGCCGCGCAGCTGCCAGATACCGTGATCGTTCGGCGATGCAGAGGAATTGAGTCCGGTTCTGCGCCTGTGCCGGCGAAGTGACCCAATACCCAATTTACTCACTGCAGATAGGTCTCCGCAATTGCAGCGGATGACACGTGCATCAGTTGCTCTCCGATGGTACCGCAGGTGCATGCTTGTTGCCTGTCGCAAAGCAAAGCACATCCCATGGATGGCATGTGTCGACCATGTCTCGCGGCTTGTTACAGGATCATCGAAGTTCGAGATACTTGTCACCTTCACCGCCTCCGTTCGGGCTTCACACTAGCCGCGACATGGTGGGATCATCTATGCGAGCGTGCCGCTTCAACCTCGAATTGCCTTGCAGAAAGGCTTGGACGCTTGCCTTGTCACCTCAGTCTGGAACATGCATAACGGATTGCGCGCGTAGCTGCTATGGCGATCACGCCACGCCACGCCACGATCGCTGTGGGGCTATCGCTGCAGATGATTTGCCGATTCGAGGCTGCGTTCTATCCCACCGGTACATCACGACGATTCGCATTGATGGACGTTCTACGATTTGACGGACGAACTTGACTCCATTGCAACATGTATTACCTCGAACCTCCTAACCCTGATTCGCTCGAAAAAAGACGGGCTTCCATGATCTTACCAAACCTAAGCATCAGACCGGCCTTGAACAACGAGAGAGAACCAATGAAGCATTAGACGCCCTTCGGCTCATGTAAGACAGTAGACAACGGAACAAACGCACCCAACGAAATACCAGACAAGACTGCTCATCTCGAACGAAGACGCAGTACTGTGATCCGACTTCATATCCGAGCCGCTCGCCACAAAGGTAGTGTCGTCGTTCTCGTGCTCCTCGTGCGACATGAAATAGAAGTGTGTCTTCCCCTTCGGCTCCGGCGGCGAGGTCTGGTCCGGCACAACGCAAATAGTGTCAGCGTGGACCTCGCGGCACTCTAGCTTGGGCTGGTCATGGCTCGTCGTCGTGTTGAAGTAAGCTTTCACGTACGCGACCGTCATGACCGCGTCTTCCATGGGTGGGCCGCCGCTCCAGTCCGGATTGCCATTGCTCAAGTGGCTTAGCAAGAGGTGGCCCGGCGAGCTGGGGATGTTCTCTGTCGTGGTCAGAGCCAGGTAGCCATCGAGGTAAAAGTCGATGCGGTCCGGCATCCAGTCGAAGCGGTACTCGTGGAATCCTTGCAGGAGATCAACGCCAGGTGCGTAAGGGGTGCTGGCCTCCGAATCGCGCTTCGAGTCTGGTGAGTGCACGACAAGCCCGATCGTCTTCGGGTCCCTCGAGAGGAACGCCATGTCGATTTCTTGGGTGTCGTTGTGATACCAAGCGAAGGTGCCGACGGTGCCGTTCGCGCCGGTGAACTTGATTGCCGCTCGAAACGAGCCATAGAGCACGTCGTCGCGTGAGCTCGCGATTTCGGCGACAGGCAACATATTGTACTTCAGCTCATGGCGGACCCAGAGCTGCATTCCTGCGTCGCCCATGTGCTCCGGCTCGGCGCCGTCCCATTTCCCATCCGGCAATGCGTTTGTGATGATGTTGTCGCGTTGCCTCGACATGCCGTATCGTCCGCGAACGTTTCTGGCGGGAGCGTTATAGTTCTGCGGGTCCCAGGCCGCGGGAGTGCCTGGAATGCCGCCATCTGAGGTTTCGGTGAAGTCGTGCAAAAGGTCGGATTCGAAGTAGTCAGTGAAGACGGCGAATTGGTTATCGGTGGTCTTGTTGACGGCATAGCCACACTCGCAGTGGGCAGCCTTGGTGAGCATCTCACGATGAGAGACGAGGGTCAAGAGGCCTGCGGTGATGGATGAGTATCTCATTCTGAGATATGCGTACGGCTAGCCGATGTTGATGCTGTGTATCTATGATGCGTCTGTGGTGGCGTGCTCGCTACTGATAAATGCGGTGATGATGATGTTGTGTTTTGATGTTGATTGGGATCGCAGATATCAAGTGAGATAAACAACGACCTCGTCTTCTGCTCTCGTAAGTACAGTCTATCTTGTGATTTCCAATTCCAACCCGAAGGGGCAATTCGGAAGTCACACTCGTCGTCGTAGGCAAGTGCAGTCAGAAAACAAGCGCCCTGTGCAACGCAAACGCCACCAAGAGGTCGTACAAGATCATGCACATAACCGCGATCGCACAACACGCTCCCCTATCACGTGTTTGATAGAGGCCGGAACTCTTGATATTAACGAGCATACAAGAATGCTAGTCAAGTTGGACTGAATTGCAAAAACCAGTCGGATGATCCTATCACGATCGAGATATACATAGACCGACGATCTCCTACCTACAGTAAGTAGCTAATAAATGACTTGAGAGCATCAAACACGAATCAGAGTACTCCAGCATCCTGTTAGGAAAAAAGCCTTCTTTCGTTGATCTCATAACACTCATATTTAGAAGAAGCAGCAGAAGAAAAGATCCCTTTTGTCCTCCTCTTTCCGTATCACCACTCTTCCCTTATTTTCTTCACTTCCATCTCCACACATACATGTGACTCTCCTCGTCCACCTCTTCCTCTTCTTCCATTTCGTCAATCAAATCCCGTATCTCTCAGAGCTTGCTTTCCGTTCATTCGCCGGAGTTTCCATAAAACATATTCGAGATCTAGATAAAGGAAGAAAAAAATGACTCGCTTGCTTCGCTCGATGTCTGCGTGCTGGCCTGCGCTACCACGTGTGATCTGCGATCTTCGCAGTCTCGAGGCTCTCTCTAGGTCATAACGCTGCCGTCCGTTCTATCGAAAGGAGCCTCGTGGGGTTGCCGTTGTTGGCTGTCATTATAGGAAACCGGATTCGGAAAGCAGTCTGCAAAACAGTTGTGGTTAGCTTTCTCCTTCTCTCTGGTATATCGGAATCATCGGAAAACTCACCTAGCGATCTTCTCGTCCTCCCTCTCCCTAGGCTCGACTTGCAAACTGCGCTCGTACATCTCATGCACGTCCCCAGCCGTCTGCATGTTACGCAGAATGTACTCCTGTAACTCCGACACACCCTGCAAGCCATATGGCACATTTTGGTACTGCTGGATGTCACGGATGACCTCTGCGGTCTTGGCACGCTTGGCGAAGTTGATGAGTTGCGTCTTCTTGATGATGGACGGGATGCCGTCTTCGATGAAGGTCAGATCGGTGAGATAAATTCCGAAGAAGGGAATACAGGGCGGGTTCGCTTTGTGCAGGGTATCGCGGTACTCAAGGAAATTCTTCGTGGATCCCATGAGCTTGCGCATCGATTCGAGGGTCTGCGTTGTGCGGGCGTTGACTTGGGACCAGGTGCGGTTGAGGCGGTGGATGGGCGCAGATCCCAGGGCGGAGATGATGGAGGTGAGGCAGGAGAAGTTGTTGAGGAAGCGACATTTGTCGGCGATGGTGACGAAGTGCTTGATGACAACGACGCGGCGCTTGACGTCGGCTTGCGTGAGGATCATTTGCGCAACCCAGTTAGTGAGCTGATTGGAATGTAGAATGAGCGCCTTAACGTTCGAGGCTGGGTCAGGCTCATCAGGCGCAAGCTTCTTCTGCCATGTCTTGTTCAAGCACTCGGTAGGTCTTATTTTTCCGTAAAGTCGTGATTCGATGATGGTGAGCTGCCGAGCGAATTCGAGCGCGTCGATGTCCAGGAATTTGAGCTTCTTCATGTTCTTGGGAATGACAGGGGCGGGTGCTTGCGCATTCAGCGTGAGGACCAGACGCTTGCTTGTTGCGTCCTGGCCGCGCATGCGCTGCTCAATGGCAGTCATCAAAGGTCCCGCGCCTGGTGTGCTGGTCGACTGCACGGTGTCTTGTGCAAAGTTGTATACCTTTTGCATCAGCTGCTGGCTCGCTTCGTCACTGCCCTCCATCCAGTAGTTGTCAAACCATGACTTCAAGATGTTGACAACGCGGAAGCGAATGGGTTTCTGCTTCTGGTCGATCCAGTGCTGTAACTCATCGTCTGCCAGCCCATACGGAGGCTGCAGAGTCCATCGCTTGACTAGAAGATCGAAAAGCTCTGGCGCCGTAGTGAATGACCTATATGTCAGGAGGAATGTGTTGTTGAACGGCGAGTCCAAGCGGTCGTGTCTCGTGAGCTGCTCGACAAGCGCGGTGAGCGTACCACCGCGTAGTATTGCCGGCTCGACCTTGTTATCATAGGCAATCTCAGCTTCGTGGTCAAGACGCAAGTACTCTGGGGTTTCCTCAGTCTCCTTGGGAGTCGCAGGAACCTCGCCGAAGAAACGCTTAACCTTGGAGTTATCAACGTTGCGCTGATCGACGACAGGCTGCGCGACGCCTTCGGTGAAGGACTTTGAGTGGCCAGCATCAGACAGCATCTGTGGTCTGAAGGTGTTTCTCGAGTTGTTCCGCATGTGCTGCTGGAAAGTGGCGCCGCCGTCTGTCAGTCGATGTGGGTCTCTTGAGATCGAATCGTCCGATGACATGAACTCGGACAGCAGCTGTAACGAGAAGAGGAGCTGGGATGCTGCTGTATCGAGCTCGCGGCCCACTGCTCTCACACGAGTCACCCTTTCCTCAAGCGATGTACCTCGGACTTCGGACCACTCGTCAGCAAGTGGGCTTGCAACTGATTGACATGCCATGACAAGATCCGAAGTGGCGTCGTACAGTTTTTGCTTGTGCTCGGCAAAGTCGTTGATCTGTGGGTTTGTGAAGTCGGATCCCAAAGGTGCGAGGTTGATCGACTCCACCGTCGCAAGATAAGGCCTGCAGACTTCAACGACCTGGCCAGCCTGCCTACAGATGCTGTTACCGATTTTCCTATGCCTCTGCGGAGTGATCAGAGTGTCGCGTAGGATCAAATGCTCGTCCAGTCTTCTGATGCTCGAGACGACAAGTCTCTTAAGATCCTCCAGTCGATCGAGTAAAGCCTGGTCAAGTTGTGCTGTGGGTTCGATAATCGCGTCGGGTTCATCATCCATGAAAGTCATCGAGGCCATGGGATCCCTTGAGAAGAGACCATTGCTCTGCCAATTTCCCGCATTTCTACTACCAGACACGAATCCGGGAGCCAGGCGGGGGATGTCCTCTCCCCGCTGCTGTCGTGCAACCTCCACGAAGCCATAGACACCGTGTAGCACGCCTTCGGCTTCCTGCAGACACTTTTGATAGGAGTCTGGAGCCGGCCAATCTGCGGCGGCGATGTGCGATGAAAGTACGAGCTTCGAGAAACGAGACATCATCTCCCTGAAATGCGGGTAGAGTGCTTTGTTGGTAGAGATGATCGAAGGATTACCAGAGTGGTTGTCGGTGGTGCCCGATCCAGCTGCAAGCAGGAGGCGCAGGTGGTCGGAGATGTCTTCAGCCTTGCGTACATATTCCGACCGCTCACCGTTGTTGATCACTTCACGATAGCGCTGGACGGCTCGGCGCATGTCCTCCACCATTGTGTTCCAGGTCAAGGGCACAGCATGCGCGTCGTCGAAAAAGCGACGCGCCAGAAGCGAGGTCGTGGAGGCGGCAGCGGGTGCATTAGCAAACGACGCCATGGTGGTACCAATAGGTGGGATGCCCTGCTGCATGGCCGAGAACGATGTGTTGTTCATGGACGATAGATTAGTATGTGACCGGTTCTGCGATGCAACGCTGAGGGAGTCCATGGATGTCGCAGGTGACACGCCTTCGAAGGAGCGTCGGTGGCGCCGACTCTGTCAAGTTACGCGTCAGTTTGTGAACCCACACTATCCATACAGGAGCATCACACGTGTTGCGACTTACACTTGAACCCTTTGATCCGCGTGTGAATGACAAGTCTTCAGCTTCCGACGCCGAGGCATAGTCAGTATCGTCGTCGCGCTCGTAGCCTGCAGCCATGAGCTCAGCCGGCGGTCGACTCTGATCTGGGATAAACATGTTGGTGCGATCATGCGGGCCGGATTCATTCGCAGACGTCGGTGCCTCGAGAGGCAGTTCCATCCTGCTGTCGCCCGTCAGAGTGTTGAAGTAGAATAGCCTTCCGTCCGGAGTGGCCTGGGGTATCCAGAATGCTGCTTCTTCCTGCATGTTCGTAGCCACGGCATCGTGATGGGCCAGAATACCGTTCACAGCACCCCTGCCAAAGCTCTGGTCCATGCCCATCTGTGGCTCTCCGTAGTCCTCCTCTGATTCCTCCGCCTCGGAATCCACGCCTGATCTTCCTCCGCGCCCGTCGTCATAAGGTGTGTTGACGACAGCGCAATAGTTGCTTGGAAACCATCCTCTGACCCCATGTATCACACCGTCCCACCACCCGCTTTCCAGCTGTGTTATGACCTGGATGATGTCGCCTTGGCGGAAGCTCAAGCTCGTGCGGTCGTCGGCATCGTAGTCGTAGAGGGCTCGCACGTATAGCTGGCCCGAAGGCGACACGCTGCCCGCGAGGCCGTTCATTATGGGAGTTGGTCGGGTTGAGGGGATCGACGTGGTGCTCCGATCCTAGTGCGTATGGCTGCGGTCTTCAGGGTATAGCAGCGCGAACTTGGCTGAGACAGCTGGCGAAGTTGCGGGCTTTTGCGATGTCGCAGAGCGCAGCTCTCGAACAGCGTCTCGACAACAGGCAGCTCCCAAGCGCCGCGTCCAGGTATTGCCACGGTCGCACGTCGTCGTCAGGAGTGTGTCCAGGCCCGGCTGGGATGTCCCTGGAATGAAGCTGTGCCCTTACTACAGCAACGGCGACGGCGGTGTTCACAGGTCGCAGACAGTAGTAATGGTAAAGGCAGACGCGGCCCAGCTCGACGCTTATGGGCGGCAGCGTTCGTACAAGGCCAGGCCGTCAAAGCGAATGAGAATCAACAACCACATGAATGGATGGACGGTGTAGTCGGCGCAGGCAAGCAGGGTCAAGGCCGCCCCTGCTGGCAAATCACACGCCTGATGTGCCGCCAAGCCTAATGTTTTGGTGGGAGCGAGGCGAGGGGCGTTGCCTCTAGCGTATTGATGTCCTGTCCTGTCCTGGTGTCTTGTTCAGTCTGCTTGGTTGTCTCTTGTCTTTTGTCGTCCTTTTCCAGGTAGAAATACTATCGGAAAAGTCGCACAACGCGCTTTGTTCCAAGCAGCCCACCGCAAAAGGATTGATTATTATTGGAGCAAGTCAGGGCAAGGCAGACACATTCATCCGTTCCGGCAGCAAGCAAGCCGTGCTCCGATGAATTGATTAGGTACATTTCGCTCTAGTAGCCCTGTCCTCTCCCATTACATGAAGATTGGTTTATTCCTTCATCAATTTATGACCGAATGTCACCGTTCGTTCCTGCCCAACTCTAGTAGTCTTGAAGACATCCATCAAGTGGCAGGAACACTCGAGATGGGCGTACATGTGCCTTTCAGCCGTCCCACAAATTCGCATTCAAAACGATGCTACAATTACCATCTATGCAACAGAACTCGCAGTATGCTTGATGTACTATAACGAATCGCCATGAACCAGATGTCCTTGGGTACCTAAGGTATCTAAATATCGTGACTCAACTAACTACCTAAGGAGACTATGGACAACATCATATTGAAAGTACTGTAGTTCCACAACGCACGTTACTTTCGTGATATGCTCTGGACTGATCTGTCTCGATAACACATCCTGTCTTTGGCGTAGACGGTGGCGCTGCTTAATGTTCTGAAGCCTGCGTCTAGCATCTAGCATACCATTAACCATGTACTTGTCACGATGGGTTGCCAGGCTCTCCAACCAGCAAATCGTAAGTACTTCTCAACACTCCCGTCAAATGCCTCATCGTCCACGTTGGTGGGGCAGATCCACAACCACGATAATGTCAAAGCCCATCATTGTTAGCAATGACACCACAACCGAGCCCACACAAGACATAAAAGACACGAAAGACTGGAAGAAAAAATCCAGTTACATTGCTACTAGTGTATGCTTGATGCCAACTCGACTAACAGATGTCGCAGACTGGACAGTAATCAACGATTCCAGATACAAACCCCAACCCTAACCCTTCAGCATATAATGTTGTCGACTTGTCTCTCTGCAACATGTCTCTCTTCGAGCAAGGCAACTGCACATGAAGTCGTAAACAAGTGAGGGGATCCACTCCAACTCTCCAGCGTAATAAAGCCACGTCCTACGCGAGAAGGCAGGCATTCCCTCCCCCAATTCGACAGACATCATCCAACATTCATCTCCCAGCGCCATTGCTGCCGTACGGGCCACATGTGTACATATATTCCAAGTCGGCCTACAGAAGTGACTGTTGTCGTTGTAAACTAGCAAGCCATATCGGGTTTCCTTGATCTATCGCGGTCACGCCATGTAGTACATTAGTCCGCACACTCAACGCCGTGTATGCGAACAGTCCAAGAATCGCAACTACAGCAGAGAAGGAGAGAAGGAGAATCACCTAACACCAAGTCGATCCAGAAGTCTGGACCTTCACTCGATTACGTTACCCCTTCCACCAGATCACCAGAAATCCTTGCCAGCAAACAACAATGAATGTCACCATCCAAAGTAGTCCCCCCTTACCATCACGTGCTGCCAGGCCCCTACATACGGAGACCCTGTCTGGCGCATGGAGATGAGAGCAGAATCCAAGCAGAGATTCCGCAAGCGATGTTGAATTGATTGAGTTATGACTGCGAGTATCACTGATGGGTCGTGCGAGAGGTTTCAAGGGTTTGCGCGCGAGATTTGACCCTGCCGCTTACCTTGCTCAGCCCAGCCGTGCTCGGCAAGCGAGTGAGATTCTGACGATGGCGTGGATGGCAAGGGGATTATTGAGGGGCGGACGAGACGAGACGAGGGGTGGAGGGGTGAACGAGAGGAAGTGAGGGCGGGCTGATTATTGGAAAGGCTGGGAGTGATGGTGATGACGATTGAGGCGTTGACAAACCGTCCCCCTTTCTGCCTACGGGTATCGACCAATCCTCTAATACCATCCGTCGTCAAGGATGAGAGCCCAACTTTTGTGAGTCCGGAAATCCACGTCATCTTCGGTCAGTGGTATGTAGGCAGCAAATGGCAAGTATCAAAGTGTACTGTAGGATAGGAGAAGTCGCCGCACCAGTGAATGCAGTAGTGGCGATCGTCTGGAAGCGTGAAATGGGTTAGAGTTGGCCGTCTAGGCCTTGGTGTGTCAGGCACGTCAGGACAATGATTGGGCGGCAGAGTAGTGCGCATCTTCATTGCAAACCATGATAATAATAACCATGATGCAAGCATTGGAGCGACGCATCTCGGAACATCCACTGCTACTGACTGAGATGATGTTACCTTACATCGAGAAGAGATCTCACTTCTCGCGTGATCAGAAGGCCACGATCGAGCGCGCGCATTGCACCAAGATGGAAAGAATAGATTCAGCCCGAGGCACATGCGACGGCATTAGCTGACGATGATGATAATATTAAAACCAAAAGTCAAAACGGGCAATCCAATCGGGGATGTCGAGCGGTTCGTTTGTCTCGACTCGAGCGAGAAGAGGGCATCGTGGCAAGTGGGGCCTGTTTCGAAGAAGAGGAAGGAGGAAAGGGTTAGGGGACGATCCGAGACGCCGAGATTATCAGCCGGGGCCCTTGTGACAGGGAGCTGGGAACTGGGAAACGATACGATGATGTGGTGGTGGTGGCGGCGGCGGCGGCGCGGGGGAATGTCTGTTTAATGATTGATTACTTTGTCGGGAGGGCGTAGAGTGAGGGGTCGTGTAATTGTGCGCTATGCTCTACAGTAGATTAATCGATGTCGATTAGGATTTGGACAAGTCGGCGGTGTGACTTGCCGAGACGGCGGTGATGGCAGACCGCTCTCTTGCGACTAGGAAGCGACATGATCTGTCGCTGCGAGTCGCTTCATAGCACAAAATCTAAACTATTCAAGGCTTCAAGCCTGGCGAATGCAGTCGGTTCCTGAGGATTCGAAGCGTCGATTGTCAACGGGGCGGGGTGGGTCTTCTGTCACCCTAGGCACGCAGGAAAGAACTCCCCGTGAGTCTAGTCGCAAGTGTAACGCGCGCGCACCGGCGACAAGGAACTGGTTTTGTGAGATCTAACGCCGGAAGCTCCACCCAGCGGCTCTTGCCCGACCCGAATCGATCGCATGTGAAAATGCGGCCAGGCCTTGGGGTTATTATGGCACATCTCGGAGGCGATCGTCCCTGCGAACCCTGCGTAGAAAAGGGAGAAGAAGCGGGGGATGCGAGTAGTAGTGACACACAGAAGGCGTGCAGCAAGGAAGCATGAGAGAAGATATTCTTGGGAACAGCGAAAAGAGGCTGGGAGTAGCCGCGCGTGACGAAAGAGGATTCCGAAAAGTTCGCGTTGCCGACGGGGAAGGAGCGGGTAGTTTCTTCGGACGATGGGTGCGAGTAAGTGAAGGATGCCTGTGGCGGTGTGGTGCCGAGTTAGTAGTTGCCATGCCATGCCGCAGCGCATGTTTTCGAGCTGTCTTGCATGAGAGACTCCTTTGCTGCATGAGACTACCGTGACCGAGGGGCAGTAGTTCGTCGTATCGCATGCGAGACAGGTAGAACCCTAAATGCGACACCGGTGGGGCTGGTGTCAGTGTTCGAGATTTCCGTAAGTTTGTAGGCGAGATGGCGGTAGCAGTCAAGTCTTGAGCCAACAAATTTCTCTCACACAGGCCCCGCTTTTTCCACTCACGTGATCTGCTTCTTGTGGATTACCAAGTCACGTGCAACTCGGTGACAATCGCTTTTTACTATAATTCACCCATTTTGCATCTGATTTTAAGGATTCAAAAGCGGTTTCAATTAACACTAGCTACTCGCCGTAAAACAGTAACATCTCAAGTGTATCGCAGGTCTTCGTGAGTAGAGGTCGGTGTTTAATGACACCAGCCTTACCGGTGTCGCATTTAGGGTTCTACACAGAGAGCGGTCAACGAACGACTGTCATTATTACAGGTACCAAGGACTGGGTCTGGGACTGGGACTGCTGGAACTGGCAGAGATGCCAATAGTGTGTGTCAATTCGGGTGAAACGGGCAGAGGCCTTGACAGCTTCCTAGCCGGGTTGTGGCTTTTGACCAGTGCGTCACGTGGGCGTATGCCAATCGGAGGGCCGCGAAACGGAAGGAGAATAAGGACTGTCGGGAGATGTATGAGTATGCACATGTAATATGATAGCAAACATGGCCATAGCTATAGCGGCGATGACCCGGTGGGCTCGCCGCCGTCTGATGTGCGCTGGCAGCAGTAGTAGTGGCACAAATCATGTTGCGTTTGGTCCAAGGATAGGATAGGATATCCCGAGTCGTTCAGCCACCTCACTCACTAGCCTATGGGAGCCGTCCCTCGTGCCGCCTCCCGCCATTTCTGCACTGAGCACACTCCGAGCGAGGTGGAGCCTGGTGGTGGTGTCGATGCTGGTGTATCGTGTACCGTGTTGGTGCTGGCAGGCCTGGCTGGTGACGGGCTTGTGGGCTCGTTTCCGTCCCTCGTTTCTTGCCTGCCTGTCGCCTGTCTTCTGGAATTTCCGCCGTCTGCCTCCACCTCTCTCTCCTACCCACCTCATCCCCCTCTTTACCCCTCTACCACCATCAAATATCATCCATCGTCGCCAGGTACCACCGTCCAGGTCCTGCAGTCGTGAAATCATCCATCTCACGCGTCCACATTCACATCCACCACTCGCTCTTGCCCCGCGGTCCCTCCCGCCAAGAAGCCGCGCTTCTCTCTATGCGGCCTGACACTGCCATGAACCAAACGCCCATACGCAACACCGAAACCATTTAATCGCCTCGCACTGCTGGTTGTCGCCCGTCGCGCCTTTTCTACCCCCATCAGAAATCGCCCGCAGACCCATCCACAGCCAGCGCAGGAGTCGTTCGCAACAGCATCAGCATGTCCGCCGTTGCAGGAGCTGAGATGACGCCCGGCGCATCGCCCGTAGCCAGCCGCAAGGCTTCCAACGCAGCCGCGCCACCCGATAAAGAGAAGGAGAAGGAGAAGAGATACAAGTGCCAGTTCTGCAACCGCGCGTTCAGCAGGTCTGAGCACCGCTCGCGCCATGAAAGAAGTCGTAAGTATAGTCCAGGCACCTGCAAGCCATCCCGCCAGAGGTGGGGAGCTCTTCGCGCGCTCATCGCATGTGGGCTGGTGGGGCACCATCGACAAACTCCATCGAGTTCCATCACTAACCATTCTCTCAGACACCAAGGAACGCCCATTCAAATGCATGAAGTGCCGCAGCACCTTTGTGCGTCGCGATCTGCTGTTGCGCCACGACCGTACCGTCCACGCCAAGGATGGCGGCGTGCCCCTGCAGAGCGATTCGAAAAGAAAGAACAACAACGCCGGCAAGGCCTCGCCCACCGCCGCGCCACAGACCAAGTTGCCCGAGCTCGACGATGCGTCGCTCGAGCAGTATGGCGATAGCAACGACCCATTCGGCGTCGAACAGGCCGCCATGCTGATGGCAAACTTCCAACAAAAGGCCGCCATGTCCGGCCAGGACGTCGCCAGCATCACTGCAGAGCCGCTCATCTCATCACACGGCCCTCAGCTTATGGACCAGAACATTCCCTACCCAGGTTCGATGACCTTGCCGCAGATGCAAGGCTGGGATCAGATGGTGCCGCAGAACCCGACCCAGCCGAAGCCATCATCCATCTCTTCGCACGGCGATCCTAGTCACGACATGATGAACTTCCCCAACGGCGCATCCAACACACTGCCACCTCTCATGGACCGTCAGCAAGGTCAGTCTAACGATGGCCTGCCCGGTTTCAACCCACCGATGATGACGGGCAACCTGACGCCTGGTGCGCTCTCGCCCTTCACATCGATGATGGGCCCGGTCTCCCCCGTCGACTACCGCAGATCGCCTGGTCCGCCTCAGCAGTGCACCATGGCCAAGTCGCCACAGGTAGAGAACGAAGAGCAGCTAAGGACCATCTTGGAAAACGTCCGCTACTGCGATACAGAAGGTGCTCTCATCGACACCTTCCGTCTCCCAGTCTTGTCGGTCCTCAACCGTTATCTCTCGACATACTTCAGCTTCTTCCACCACCATCTGCCGTTCATTCACCCGGCTTCGTTCGACCCAGCCAAGGTTCCAGCGGCACTTTTGCTTTCCGTTTTGTCGATAGGTGCGCTCTACACATTCGAGCAGGATCAAGCCTACATGCTGCACATTGGCTCCAAGGTGCTCATCACCCAGTTCCTGCAGCAGCGGGAGAATTTCAGCTCACGCAAGTGCCCGCTGTGGATAATGCAAAGTTCACTGCTCAACATGAGCTTTGCTAGTTGGAGTGGCGACCCCAAGGGTCTGGAATGGGCGTGCTCGATCAAGAGCCTACTGGCAAACATGGTCGCCGGCAATCGCTACGAGTTGAACTTGCGCCACGAGGCTCGCTCAGGCCGTAAGCCAACCCACGAAGAATGGATTGAGGACGAAGGCTGCCGTCGCACCTACTATGCCGTCTACATCTTCTTCGGCTTGCTGACAATGACCTACAATCACACCCCTGCTATTAGCTTCAACGAGTTTGACACTCTTGAGCTCCCTTCTTCGGAGACGTTATGGAACATGAACGTCACCGACAACGAAAGCTGGTACGAAAACCTGGCCTCTTCGTCAAACATGTCCTTCAGAGCTGCGCACGACGCTCTGTTTTCCGGTGAGACTGCACGCTACAGCGCTTTCGGTACCCGTGTCATGATCAACGCCATCCTCATGGAGGTTTGGTACCACAAGCGCTCGCCCAACGCTCTTCAGGATGTCGTTACCGAGTACAAGCTTCGTTTGGCTCTTGACACGTGGGAGAAGTCGCTTGAGCTGTGCGAGCCGGAAACAGTCGTCGTCCAACTCAGTGCGCCGCACAAGGGCCACCCTTTGATCTTCAATTCCATGGCCGTGTACCGGAACTGCCGCGCAAGGCTCATTGTGGACCTGAAGCAAGTGCAAGAAGCTCTGCGCTACCACGATTCTTACGAAGTCGCTGCTGCTATGACCCACGCGCGCGACAACGTAAAGCGTTCTCAGGAAATGCTGCATGTCATTCAGGCCTGCTACGACTGTATCGAAGTCGCTGCTCTGCAGGGTATCCGATGGGTTGCCAGGACGTCAGCTACAAACTGGAGCATTGAGCATCCTCTTTGCGGTCTTGACTTGATGGTCATTCTCAGCTTGTGGCTGTGGCGTGTCGAGCATGACGAGGCGCCTGCGACAGACGAGGAAGCGACCATGTACCAGAAGTTGCGCAACCTGTTCGATGACGATTCGATGGACGGCGTCAACCAGAAGCTGAGCGCCACTGTCGCAAGACTTTGGGGCAGCATGATTGATGAAGTTGTAGTTTGGGGGTAAGTCAAACCATTGCCAGCGCATCTCGACATTCACTAACTTTCAATAGAATCACCAAGCTCATGGGCGAATCGTTCAAGCTCCACTCGCAAGCTTTGATTGGCTATGAAGATGCCATGATGACTGAAGCGGCCGAAGCAGAAGCCGTACGCATGCGCAGCTCACCAGATGCGAAAATCGCACCTCATGCAGCCGAAGTTGCGGCCTACTGAAGGCATCCCCTACCACCAACATAACGTTCGCCACTTTCCTTCATTACGGCCTCTTGCTCCGCTCGAGTAAACGATTGCGCTGTTTGCGCAACTCCTGTACAACACTACCATCCTTCTTTTACTCCGGCGTTCACGGCACACCGATTGAGCGCTGGAAGCTCCACCACACGTTTCAGGCGACGACCTGACCTTATCGCGACAATACTCTTTCACTCACCCCTCTTGATAATTATTCGGATACACTTTGCTACGACTGGGGCGCGGACAGGACTGGAACGGTATCACAAAGGCTCTCGGATTTCTCGAGCCACTCGCCAAACCAGCTGGCCCTACAACATCTGGCCCGCTGGACACGCGCCATACTCGATACATCTCTCACTCCTCATCCACCACTCTCCTCTCGGGTACGAAAGGAAGGAAAGAGGAGGGGAGCGCACCTCTCTGGCCGGCTGGTACCGCGCCTCACCCGCGCTTCATTTTCAACTCTTGGGACCTCTCTCTCTCTCTCTCTCTCCGGCTCGATCTTCTTTTGCTCCTCCGATACCATGTGCGTTTAGCTTGTGCTCACCCAGCATTCTAGTCGCGCAATTCCCACGGGATTGTCTTTTCTCTTTTACACCCCCTCTGAGCTTACGGCGTTTGTGGGCAAGACCGGAGGAACTCTTGAAATGCTTTTTGTGCCTTTTTTTGCGGTTCTACTTGCTATATTGTTTGTTTTTCGGAGCATAGCGCGGCCTTATTACCTGCTGTTTATTTATTTTGCAACCCTTTCCTGTTTTTGCCGTTCTTTGATCTTGTCCTCTGATGTTGGGAGAAGGGATCAAGAACCGGGGAAGGGGTTATTCTGTATTATAGGTTCTCTTGCGAAACGGGATCGGGAATACCAAATTCGAGCGGACTCTTTTTTTTTTATCTCTGCCTTGAACTCTTCCGCCTATACTTCTCACTCTCGAAGGATAAACTCAGTCGGGATGTGCTATTGCCAACGTCGCCCAAATTTTTGACCGGTCTCTGTGTCCACTGAGTGTGAAAGAGAGAGAGAACCGCTTTTGGAGGAAAATAAAAAAAGTTGCAGGCGAGAGGGGGGGGGGTGGGGCTTGCTTGATAACTTATAATAAACTGGGGGTGGGATTGAAAAATGCAAATGTTATTTTCTTCTTATTCTTATTATTCAAACACAGCTTCTGCGTGTGTGTGTATGCGGAACAAGAGAAAATGAAATTCCGCTAGGTAATGCAAAAAGAGCCAGAAAGAAAAGAAATCGACCCTATCGAAACAAGATGAAAATCGAATCGATCCGGGCGACCAACCGACCAGCCGACTGGTCAAAAATTCAATATGCACCCTACTCACATGCCACGCTGCGGGTATGCGATAGCAAAATAGCAGCAACCCCCATATTACAAAAAAAAAGAAAACCTCTCATACCCAAAAAGCCCCTTCTTGTCTCTCACCCAACACCCAACACCCTTCTCACCACTGATCATAATCCCTCTCGCCCCCTCTAGCATTAGAAGAAGAAGGAGGGGCGTTGGATGCCGGCGGAGGCGGCGCATAAACACCCTCCCTCTCCCTCTCCCTCTCGCGCCTCTCGCGATCCCCCCGGATGAAATCCGCATCCGCCGCGCCGCCCTGCGAAGCGCCCGCGGACGAAGGGGCCTCGAGCATCTTGGGCTTGCGCGGGGCGTACTCGTCCTCTGAGTTTTCGTCCTCGTACTCGTCGCGGTCTCTGCGGTCGCGGTTGCGGTCGCGGCGGCGGGAAGCGTGCCGCTCGTGTTTGTCTTCTTGGGCGCGGGCTTCTGCTGCGGAGGGAAGATGTGGGTTAGTGGGAACTCTGGGGAAGGGGAGGGATGTGGCTGGTTGGTGCAAAACTCACCTCTGATGTCTCGGGTACGGTCGGCGAGTTTCTGGATTTCATCCTTTGTGAGGACGCGCAGGACGATGACAAAGTCCTGACGCTCTTCGAAGCGCTCGTTGGACTTCTCCAGCGCTTCGGGGTTGACGAGGCGGCGGTCGATTTTGGTCCAGCGTGCGCCTGGGGGAATACCCTTTTTATTGGCCTGTAGAGTGTGAAGTTAGTAAAATGATTTCAAGAAATCTCTCAAGACAGCAAGGTATACATACATCCTTCAAGGGCGCAACGCCCTCGCGCACGGCGTTCGGGTCTTCGGGGAACTTCGAGGTAGGTCTCTTCAAAATGCCCTTTGGCTTCTTGTCCTCTTCGTCCGATGGGGGATCGACAATTCGTACGCGGTTCTCACGCTTCTCGCTTTGGCTGTTGTCGATCACTTGAGCCATGAGACCGGGGTCCATGGAAGAGTCTAGTACGCTGGCGCGACGTCGGAGCTCTTGTTGCTGTCCATTGTTCGTAGGCGCCGATGACCATGTGCTTTGGCTGGGAGCTTGAGAAGCATCATCCTCGAAGCTAGCTCGCATGCCACTAGATGGAGGTCCTGGGGGCACAGTCTGGTCGTGGAAGCCATTTGTCTTGCGTCCCAGACGCTCGGCCTGGCGAATCTCGCGCTCTCGGCGACGTCTTTCACGGTCAGGGTCCGAGTCCGAGTTGTGTTCGGGAGCTGCAAGACCAAGCTCTCGTTGCACTTGTTCCATACGGCGACGGTAGTCCTCATCAGCGTCGGACGCTGGTGGTGGCACAGGCGCCTGAGGCTGAGCATCATACGGACGGTCAACATCGCGATCCATGGAGTTTTCGTGTCTAGGTTGTGGACGAGGCGCTTCATACGGGGCGACAGGGACAACAGGCTCACGGGGAGCATCTCGAGGAGCATCTCGAGCTTTCGGTCCTTCACCTGAACCTTCAAAGGCGAAGCCGAGACCCCGGTCTGCTTCGGGGTATGGGTCTCGCTGGCGCTCAACTGGCGGATCGTCTTCGCTGGAAGCGCCTCCACGGCGGCGTCTCTCGGGTTCCGCAGTGCTCTCACGTTCTCTGCGGTTGTCGTATTCGCGAGATCTCTCAAGTTCGCGCTGGCGAGCCTGCTCGCGCTTCCGATCTTGCTCTTCTCTCTCTTCCCGATCTCGTTCCTCCTTCTTTCCCTTTTCTCTGTTAAGGCCGAAGAGTGTTGCGGCGGCGCCGAGACCTCCTGCTGCGATCTTGGCAGCACCAGAAAGGCTGTTGTCGCCATCCTTCTTATCGTCGCGCTCGCTCTCGCGGCGGCGGTGATGTCTGTGGCTATCGTCTTTTCGTGGGCGATCACGGTCGCTGCTGTCACGGTCATAGTCTTCATAGCTGCGATGATGGTCCTTGTGCTTCGGATCCGGCGCATACGAACGGTCACGTTCAGGATATTGCGAGTCAAGAGGCGCGAATCCAGAGTCCCGAGCTGGTCGCGTCTCAAAGCTCTCGTTACTTCCGCGAGTACCATATCGGTCCTTGCTGTCGCTCCTAACGCCAAAGCCTCGCCTTGAAACGCTGCGGTCCTTGTGTCTGGTCGCGCTCAGTTTGCGTTCGTGGTGTCTTGACTCACGATGATTGTCGTAATCGGAGTCGTAGCGCTCGGCAGGGCGATCCTGATGAACGGCCAGAGTCCTGCTTCTGTCGGTCGAGCTCTTTCGAGGCGCGATATAGTAAGGGTCCCGGCTGTCGGTGTATCTCCCACGAGACTCATCCCGGTCACGACCTCCTCGTGAGGGAGAGTGCGGGACTGGATCGCGGGTGCTGCGGCTGCGTCCTAGATCGTTGATCTTGTCCCAGCCTCGCTGGCTTGGTGGAGGGCCGATCTCTCGCGTAGACCTCCTCGGGTCGGCTCCATATGGCTCGATCATGCTGACAGGACGCTCCCGACTGGCACCACCACGATCGACGCTACCTCGCCGTGGCCTCGTTTCCCGCCATCTTGGCTCGGTGTCCTTGTACATGCTGGCGGGATCGGTGTACGAGTAGGCATTATCATCGTCCACGGTCTTCGAGCTCTTGCCGGTCGGGTGATACGGCTTCCGCCCGCGATCGTATCCAGAGGTTCTATACCCAAGTCTGTCACCGGTATCTTTCTGCCTGTGGTGACTCTCTCCGCCCGGCACCAGGTTGACGTCGGCAACAAGTTTGACGCTACCTTCATCTACACTGTAGACCTTCTTGTGTTCAAAGTGGCGGGAAGGCTTGGTTTCCTTGGAAGAGGCGGGTTGAATGTAGAAATCGGGTCGATGCCTCGGTGGGCTTGCAGGGCGAACGTCTGTTTGGACAACAGTAGGGCGGCTGCGAGACGGGGGAGGGTTGGTGGAGCCGCTGCGAGTGCCATCGAGCATGGACGAGCGTCTGGGCCGGCCAGAGTAAGCATCGTATCCGGGAGCAAGGCGAGTGGTGCTTGTGCTGGCGACCGAGGGGGGGTTGAGGTATGTCTGGGTCGAGATGGGTATGACTCGGTCGGTGCTGGCGCGTGGTGAGGTATAGGCGCCATGCCTTTGCGAGTAGTAAGGGTCGAAGCTGCTGTCAGAAGCCCTCGCCGGGTTGGTCAGACGTCGACCACCCGGCGAGAGGGTGCGGTTGTAGGACATTTCGTTCCGCTTGGAGTGGTATGCCAGAGGGATTTGGCGCGACGACCGCTTCTGTTCGTGAGGCACGGTCAGCACTTTGCTACTGCTGCTAGTGTGGTATGCGCGCGAGCTCGAGGATGAACGCAGGGAAGGGAAGACCAGGAGGCCGCCGCTGGTGCTCCTCTCTCCCATTGTTGCGGTGCGAGTGATTTGGTAGAATCACAGGCTTGCATGTTGGGAGAGAAGTGAATGGCATATGGTCGAACGACATACTAGGTAGGCACAGGCACAGTAATGTGGACCTCGTCGCCGACCGAGCGCCGGAGGGGAGCGGAGCGGAGCAGCTAGAAAAAAAGAGCCGGGACCAGAAGCGTAGCAGGATGGAGACGGGCCCGCATGGAGTTTCTGGTGGTGGATGTGGTGTGGTGTGTAGTGGGGTGGATCTTACCGGCTATGATGTCCGAGTGGTATGTGCGAGGGTTTGGGAGGTTGAAGTGGAAGTAGAAGGCGGAAGTGGAAGTGAGAGAAGCGCGCGTGCCGACAGGAAATGTTTCGAGGGGTCGAAGGATGAGGCGGCGTATGCGTAGAGTCGCGCGGAAGGAAGTTAAGTAGTTATCGGGGTAGTGCGGTATCGGGTTATGTGTTCAAGGAGGGTGGTGTGTATGCAGACAGGTAGGTAGGTAGGTACCCAAGGCAGTTTTGGAGTGACACAAGCAAGCAGGCAAGCAAGCAGTGTGAGCAATCAAGGTTGTCGTTGTGGTGGTGGTGGTGGATGGAAGTCTGGCACGTGGCGTGGCCGTGGCCGTGGCAGGGTATGCAGTTTGGAGTGTCTTGTTGGTGAAGGCGATAAGAATAATAAGCTGCAGACGTGCATGAGAGATGCAAAGTGTGTGTAGGAGGAGTAAAGGTAAAGGCAAAGGTGAGTCGATACTTTCTGCTATACTTTCTGCCATGCTTCCATTCCCATCCAACTGCATACTGCTACTGCACACGACGACATACGAGTACTCAACACGCCCCAGCCCAACTTGACCAGCCCTCTCTCTCTCTCTCTTTCTCTCTTCCACATCACTTTCAAAGCCATGACGGCACAGTGCACAGATATGGCTGCGTCACTGCTCCGGCGCCACCCAAAATCAAGGGATGCCGGTCTGTCCATGCGCCGCCCACCAAATGCTCATCCTTCGCCAAACACTTAGATTACTCGGCGGTTGGAAGTCTCGATGTAGCTAAGCCATGCTGTCATCGTCCAACGGCCACTTCGAGACTCACTGTTCATCAAACAGGGGTATGCCAGTCAGTAATGACACAACTTACACTTTGACCCAACATGACACAAAAGGCATCAATACATGAAGCGACAGGAAACGTTGATACCGCAGCCGACGTGGCCATGTAGCTGCTTCACCAAAAGATGGGTAATTCCCACTTTCCCCTCCAACGAAACCGACCCAAGCCCGCACCAAGAAAGTCCACTCTTCGAATCCACCTCGAAACTCGAAACATCCATCTCTCAAGGAAGCCCAAGCCCGCCGTTTCCACCACCGCCCGGCCCGCTCGCCATTTCTCCTCGTCCGACTTTGCCGACCCAAGAATCAAACACTTTCTACCAACTGCACTAACTACCTTACTACCGTACTACTTCTCGGCTTGGCCGCATTGCATGAATGCAATGCGTGCATGCCTCGCAGGGCTGAACGAACTACTCCGGCACGTCCGACTTCCTACAGTACTTCCAAGGCAATCAATTCCCACAAGGACATCCCTTGAAATTCTCATGCACTCTTTCGCCCATGACACGACTTTCACTAGCATACCTGTCAACGCCGCCCCGTCCACTACTACCCAACTCGTCCCTTCAATCGTTCCCATCGCCAACCATCGTAGCTGTGAGAGAGTAGTAGTGCACAGCCATCCGCATCGCGTCGGCTTGGGCCGACCGAGGGTTTGGTTGGTATAGGCAAGGGCAACAAAAATAGACTTTTTATCTTTGATTGTCTCGATGCCCAAAGAAAAAGCCCACTCGATCTGTTGTAACGTGGAGGGATTTCACTCGTGCGTATCGTATCTCAGTTTTTATTGATCGTTACCCTAATCATCCTCACCTTTGCGGCCCAACAGGATATTTGCAGAATCGCACTGTCTTGCATCTGATCCAACATCTCGTGCCAATGTCCACGCTTCCAAAAAGGTCGGAATACACACCAAACCCGTTTGCCCACAGACCTTGCAGATGCCACCAACTAAACTGAACTAATCACTAAAGACGTGTCTTCTGTCTTCATCCCCACGTGCACCGTAATACATACAAAGCGCACGAGAAAAAAGTCGTCCGCATGAAAACCGGTCTTCGCCGGCAATCCATCCTTGGCTCTTTCTGCACAAATGAATCGTCACGATCTTTCCAAGGATTCCATGAAACTGGCCGCAGGTGGCAGGATCTCAGCCCGAACATTGGTTCTGCAGGGCACTGCAGGGCGTACACATCCCTCGCGGACCTTGCATGCTGGATGATGTCCCCGTTATGCAAGCAGCATATGCGGGGCGTATGTACATATTGTTGTAGAACCTCGAGAGCCTTGGCTGGGACATTCCGGAAAGTGAAACTACACGTGGCGTTTCTTTGTCTGTTTGGTGTGAAGGGAGTAATATGGAAGTCAAGTATGTATAGTGAGTTGGTGCCCAAAAACGCTATGTATCTTCCTTCGATAGAAGCCGAAGAAGGCTGCTCATGACACCTGTGATCACTACTTTACATCGGGTAGTGATTGACAGCCTTTTTCGATCTGCCGAGTTTTGACAGTCCACGACGGTTTGATGCAATTGATGCGAGCTAAGGAAAAAGCAAGTAACCGAGTCGTACAAAGGTCTGGTGGATTGAACTCTGATCCTTTACGTGGGTATGCTTTTGTTTCTCAACTGTTGCTGAAGAGACTTGTATTCACGAGGTCAGTGTGTTGTTTTGATTATGATAGTGTTGGTAGGTTTTTTTCATGCTGGTATCTATCTATACCTGAGTAGTAGAGTGTCAATCAAGGCAATAAAATACCTTTCGAGAAGGTTACTCAGTAGCAAGAAGGTAGGTGGGTCAAACTCGAGGACCCTTCTGGTGGTGTCACATTCGAATGCAAACCAATTTAAGCCTTGGTTTTTACCACTGAAGAGACAGATGCGTACCTAGTAAAGACTTGGGCTCTCTTACAGTTTTTCTGTGGACCTTTGTACGTTACGTTAGTGACATCCTTGAGCTGCGACTCGTTTCCAATCCTACACTACCGCTGAGAGAGAGAGAGATGTTTTGAAAATGGATTGTTAGGTACAAAAAAACATCACTCACTGATATTAGATATCCTTCATTTTGTACATAACGATTTACGCATCCTTCCACGGTCTTACAAGAGCTAGCATTTTCAGCCTTTGCGTCCATCCCATCAATCCAGCCGTCAACATTGAACCCCAAATCCGAATTGGACAACACCAGAAACCATGCGTACACTTACATCTCTTTCCCCATACCTAATTAGAACCAAACCGTCCAACATACAGAATTCCCTCTTCCTCGTCCAAGGACATCCAAACATCGATCAATACGCCTTATCAACCGTCACCCCATCACAGTCCGGAATCACAATCCCATCCTTGAGCTTCCTATCCTCGTCAAACAACCCCCACTTGCTCTCCCACTTCTGCGTATCAGTGTCAAAAGACTGCTTCCAGGGCTCGTCGTAAGCCTCGAACCTGCAAGTCAAAAAAAGACGGTTAGCAACAAGTCCAAAAAAGCAACCAGCCAGCCAGAACAACCAAAAACAAACGTCTCCAAAAAAGTCTCGGAAAAACTCACCAAAAATACGTCGTCCCATTCCTTAAACTCCCACAAACCCACCCTTCCATAAACTCGTTCATCCCCTCCACGCTCGCCACAGCCCCTTCCTCCCCCCCACCGCAAGCCCCCGTAGCTCCTCCGCAATTCTCCCCCCCCTCGCTCGGCCACCCGACCTCAGCAATAATACTCCCCGGCCACCCATCCTCGCCGCCGCTCTGCTCCTTCAACCCCACATTATGCCCCTGCCAGAACTCCCAAGTCCACCCCGCCGCCTCCCCGGGCGTCACGCCCGCGAAAAACGGGTGCACGTTCGCCATCACGATGTCCGAGTCCGCCGCCAGAGCGGCCGTCCAGTCGTCTCCTAGGTCCGAGGTCGCGACGGGGAGGTCCGTGATCCCTAGGTCTGCGAGCGAGGAGCGCACGGAAGTGAGGTTGGCGGCGAGCTGGGGTTCCGTCAGGTCTTCGCGGAAGAGGACTTCGTTGCCCACGATCACGCCTGCGAACCTCTCGCGCGGGTACGCGCGCAGGATGTCTTGCATCTGCTCTAGCTGCCGAGTATTAGTCGTGGCATTCGACCCCAGCCAAACGCCGACCCAGACTTGCAGGGTGGCGTTGTAGCCCAGCAGGGAGATGGCGTCCAGCACCATCTCCGTCTGGCCGCAGTCGGTCCCGTACAATCTCACCGCGGGCGTCAGCTGCGCCAGCTGCGCCACGTCGAGCGTGATGTCGTTTTGCTGCAGCGGGTTCGTCAGGCAGGCTGGGTACTGTGCGTTCTGCGGCGTGTAGTCCATCCCGGGGAAGACTCTGTGCAGGGCGGTGTTGTTCAGCAGGGCGCGGACTTCGGAGGAGTGGATTGTGTAGAGGCCATTTTTACTGCTGGAGGCTGAGGACGGGGAGGTTTTGCTGCCGTTCGAGGGCGAGTCCTTTTTCATCCCGAGGATGCCGCCCGTGGTGCCGCCTACGACTGCTGCGAGGATTATGAAGAGGAGGAGGGAGCCGACGAGCCATTTGAGGCGTTTGGAGCCGGTGCGTTGCTTGTCGAGCCATTCGCTTTTCTCGGGGTCGAGGTCGTTGTTGTTGCTGTTGCGGGTGTTGGCGGTGGTGTAGAGGGGGGCGAAGTTGGAGCCTTCGTCGTCGGCGGCGGCGCGGCGGTCGAAGACTTTGAAGCCTCCTTTGCTGGGATTGTTTTCGGCAGAGGCGGCGCCTCCGAATCCTGCTGCTGCTGCCCCTGCTCCGGCTATACGGCTACGACTCTTTTTACTTCTGGGCCGGTGGTCATCGAAAGCCTCGCCATCGTCGTCGGTCAGACTGTTGGGATCGACGAAACCATTGTAGTCATCCCCTTGCCATCTCCTTGGGATCCCCCCTACAGGAGCTGCGGCATGGGGGACGAAGACGCTGCTACCACGTTTCGTAGGCGAAGGAGACGGCTGCATGAGTGGCGTGTTGGAAGCTGCCGAGTCGGTGTGACGGTGCATATTCGGTCGTGAGTTCTGTCTTGGGGGTGTTACCGCGGCTGGGTAAGTTCGGTCGTAGTCGTATTGTTGGTAGGCGTTTTCTTGGGGTTGGGAGTAGGTTCTTTGCGGCATTGTCGTTACTGCTGCTGCTGCTGCTGATGCTGCCCCTGCTGCTTGATATCCATTGCGCTGCTTTCGAGATGGAGAGGGGGACTGATTGTGCGGGTGCTGTGAGGATGTTGCTGACATCAAGGGCGCTGTGGACGACGCCGAGCCTCTTTGCTGTTGATTTGATTTCTGCCTTGGTTTCTTCTCTCGTGGTGGCGGTCGAGCAGCAGCAACATCAATCGAGCGATGCCGATAAGATCTCTCCTCATCCATCAACGTAGGCGAAGGAGTGAGTACATCTCTCGGACCAAACAGGTTGTCGATATCGTTCAGAGCGCGTCTCTCAGGATCCGGCGGCGAGAAATCAGAGGCCGTGGGCATGTATGGCGCTTGCTGAGAGGGTCTTCGCTGTTGAGGGTATTCATACTGGCCACCGGAAGACGAAACGGGTGTATGTGATGGCTGGCCATTCCAAGGCGCGGGAGGCATGGCGTAGAAGCGTTCTTTCAGAGGCGATACGCTACGTTTGGCTGGAGGGGCTCGTAATTGGCCGACTTCGACGATGGGTTGTGAATGCCAGAGGGAGGATGTGAGCGAGGTTGTTGCCGAGATGGGGGATACGGGCGTTCGTTGTCGTTGTTGGTCGTGGAAGGGATGCTGGGGCTGCTGCCAGTCATCGACCGGATGATAGTAATCTTGTTGTGCGTGCTCTGGCCTGTTGGAGTCGTAGTAATTTCCTTCTTCTTGGTAATGATGATGATGTGACATTTTCGACAAAGACTCGAGGCCGCGTAGATCGATTGGCAGGTTGCTTTGGCGACTGTACACGACCAGCCTTCCCGGACTGGTTTCAGAATTGTAGGTCTCGTTGTCTTGCAGCGAGCGTTGTACAAGGCCAGCTTTTTCGTTAGACTTGGTAAAACGGGCTGGTTTGTCTCACTGCGATGGAATCGACGATAGAAAATCGACAAACTGACTGGTACGCCCAAAAGTAGAGGAGATGATAGTAATGCGAGCTGAACCTGCCTAGGGATATGACAATAACAATAATGCGTAGATGTCAGCCTTCGTGTGCAGCGCTGACTGGCTTGCATGTACGACTATTACATATAGAAGATACATGGTGACGAACAAGGCTGGCGGTTGGTCGTCCACAGCAACGAAAGTAAGCCCCGCAGCGTCGTCGACTGGCTGGCTGGGCTGCAGATCTGGACTTTTTGGTGTGAGTTTTGGTGGGTGGACTTGGAAACAAACAGACCATTACATCATGTTTCAAGACCACGTCTCCGTGAGGCCTCGGCCTTGCAAGATGGTGAGCTTGCATCTCGAAGATGAAGATTGGTATTGATGTTGGGCATGCGTTCAAAGAAAGCGCATTGTTACCTAACAACTGTGTTTTGTTGGCCAGAAAGTTTGCAGGCGCTTAGCTGTGTGGGATGAGTGGACTCTCTCAACAGCAGCATGTAGTGTTGTCTGCCAGGGAGATGATCAGCTCGATTGCGTATTCTCTCGATGGGGTGTACTCCATTTGTTTTCGAAGCCAGGTGCCGCCGAGAGAGGAGATGGAAAGCCGATGCATGTATTACTAAATACCTCTAGGTAGCTGCAGCCGGCCGATCCGAAAAAGTAGGTTTGCTTGAGTGTATGCCCATAGTTCCGTAGTAAGTGGATGACATATGGGGATCACTGACTGTTAACATACCCGGACGTGTTCAGGTCAAATAATATACCTCTCGATCTTACCAAAATGACCTATGTGTAGGTATGTGGTGTGACACGACGTGCTCAACGAATTGTCAAAAGCAGCTTTCTTGCCAAGCTTGTCGACCGGCTAACTAACACTGACTTCCAGGGCCGCTTCTCAATCGCCGCCTTCCCACGCCTCATCAAAACCCATCCATACGAAACATTGCGTCTGCACTACTGCCCTGTGCCACGCGGTCGGAGACAATTCACCCATTCCGAGAGACCTGTATTCGTCTCGAGTCTTTATCTCCCTGCTGATATGAGCGCCGACAGCCAGGGCTCCGACGCCGAAGACGTCAAGGGCATTTTAGGAGGAAAACGCGAAAAGAGAACCAGTCGCGCATGTCTAACATGTCGCAAACGCAAATCTGCATGCGAGCTGTTCGTATTCCGTCCATTCTTTCGTGTCAATTCCCCTTTTGCGCACTGAGTAGACCGTTTTTCAAGTGTTTTCTGGCGCGGTCGGCGTAGATCATGGAAAACCGCTTGAAAACCTCGGGTCGGTCTTTGCCTGGCTGAACTCGATGGCTGACCGACTACTGCAGACCTGTGATTGATGGCGTCGTCACTACACCTTGCAAACGCTGCAAAGCAACCGGATTGGAGTGCGTTATCGGCTCTAGTAATCGCGGTGGACGACGCGTGCGCAGAAAAACTACACATTCGGTGGACGACACGCTTGACGGTGGCAACAACAACGGCGAATCTTCCATACTCTCGACCTTGGACGAAGACGTGAGATCTGGTGCTCCCAGAGGCGACTACGACAGTTTGGACCGAGCCCATGCCGATGGAGCCAGCAGTCTTCATCATCCCCCAACACCTGGCATTGTACTTGATCCGGCATTGCAAAACACCGAACCTACATTCTCCGTCGACCCAACGCATGCTCAAGGCGGCATGATGAACGCCCAGACCACGAGAGAGTCTTCCACCACTTCCAACATGTTTGGCGGCCATGAGCTACAAAATCCGAGCGACGCTCTCGGCATTCTCGCGCAGATTGCAAGTCACAGCAATGGCGACAACCCTCACTCATACAGCATGATGCAGCAACCTATGAAGGACTACCAACCCCCGCTGCACTACGGCCACAACTCTCTCGAATACCCACTTGTCCGTGATGGCCGCCTTTCGGTATCCAAGGTCATTCAGCTTCTGCAGCGCTACAAGATGTACTATCACCCATATTTTCCGCTCGTGCCATCGGCGACCTTGGATGCAGGAAACCTCGCCAAGACTGCTCGAGAAGAGCCGCATCTGCTCACCGCTGTTCTGGTCGTCGCCTCCAGAGATCTGGTAGATGATCCGAATGTGTTCACTGCCTGCACGGAGTACATGCGATCATTGGTGTCGGCGTTGTCTGCCGGAGGACCTAGCAGTGTTTCATCTGTCGAAGCCCTGCTACTGCTCGCCGAGTGGGCACCATACACCTCACGCTCAGATGCTGGCCACGTAGGCCGTGGTGAAGAAGACCGCGAAGCATGGATGCATATCGGCATCGCCTTGCGCATAGGCTATTTCCTAGGACTCGACAGATATTCATTCCACGTGCGTGGCGACGACGTGAAGGATCCTCAATGGCAGCGCAAACGCCTTGTGTGGACTGCGTGTTACATCAGCGATCGCCAGATCAGCATTCGACTGGGACGTGCATTCTGGTCCCGTGGGCCTGGCCCTCTTACCACTCTGCGAAAGGAAGATTTCCCGATGCTGGCACCCATGGCTCCCGGCGACGAGGATTATGCCAGCATATTCCAAGCTACACTCGAACTGACCCTGCTCTTCTCCAACGTGCACGATGTTCTGTACTCAAATCCTGGGAACAGTATGCGCAACCATCTCGCCGGAGGCTACATCAAGTACATTGACGACTTCAGGAGTGCTATCGTAAGTGTTCGGAGCAATCACGCTATGAATGATTACTAACGCGCTCACAGTACGGTTGGAAATCGGTCTGGGGCACTCTGACATGTTCTCCCGCGCTCAAAGCCACTTTGTTGATGTCTTACGACTATCTCCGGCTGTACACCAATGCCTTTGCTTTCCACGCCACCATCAAGCGCGCTCTCCCGCAAATGCAGGAACAGAATGAGAGTCGCAAATCGAATAACCCAGCGCCAGGTAGAGTCTTCTACAACAATGTGGGAGCTGTCGGCGATGCGCGGTTCATCTACGAAGGGCTAGACGCTGCCAAGAGTCTGCTCAGCATGGTCAACACTTTCGTGTCTCCAGAGAACTCGCTTCGATTCATGCCTTTACGCTTCTATCTATACACCATTTACAGCGGAGTCTTTTTGTACCGAGCCCGCTGCGTAGGTGTGCTTTCGCACGAAGAAGAGCAATCTGTCCGCGCCATGGTCCGGGAGAGCGTCGACAGACTTGAACGGTCTGGACTGGGGAATGGGCATCCAGGCTCACGCTACTCGCGCCTCTTACGACTACTCTGGGACAAGGTCGAGCGTAAAGACCGCAAGGGCGATCTTCGCACTTCTGCGACATTGCAGAACCCATACCGACCAGGATCCGTGAGCGGAGGGCCTACTCCCGGATCAGTGGGCTCTGCTGTATCTCAGGACTCGCCTGCGGTGACAGAAATGATGGGCGACTTCTCATGGACGGATCTGGACGCTATTGGAAACTTCGCTGTCAATGGCAACAACGCCAACGCCAACGATTCCGAATGGTTCAACAATTTTGGGTTCTTGCCTGCAGACAGCAACAACTTTCTTTTCGATGGGCTGCCGGGGATGGACGATTGGAGTCTTGGCTTGACTGGAGTGTAAGCCGTCTTCTACGGAGCATATTAATCGGAACGGGCTGCTGTCAACATCCCTCGAATCGTTATCAGTATGTCTTGTCTCCCGAGGGATGTCTTTTCGTTACACTGCAATACCACTTAATAATCACGTCTGTAATGTTTGAAACTATGAGCTTGGATGCCAGTGAGATATGCGCCTTGGATATGTTATCTCGCAATGGACCGACAACTTTGACAATACACTGAAGCAGCTGGTATCACTACAGAAAGATTTGATTACCATTGAGATCTTCGACTGTGTTGCCTCTCGATGATCCGTCAAGGCAGCGGATGCGACAGTGAGATACTGGTCGTGGATGTACTTCGTCTCAAAGGCAGGCTAGCGAAAACGATGTGCTGAAGTCGCTGAAATCACTACTGACTATTTCGATCACCACTGAGATACAGCTCTCTTTTGCACTGCTTTTTAATGGAAAGCTCTCTAAAATGAAATACCAAAGTCGTTGATACTGTATCAGCACTAACGAATCCGACTGCATACCGTGATTTGTTAACCTCCCTGCATCTCCACCTTCGGGCTTTGAATGCCTCGGTAGAATGACAGTCCGACACGCATACACAACTTCTCAAGGTTGATCGCCGCCCATCGACCGACTCTGACAACCTTTCACTTATACTAGCAACACTTTTCCTAACATGTCCAACCGAGCCGCTCTTCTCATTGGCAAAATAACACACGCGCGCAAAGAATGGGAAGCACTTAGCTCGCTTCTCCAACTAAAGGTACTTTTTGCGATTTCACCGAACTGTGCATAACAAGAACCTGACCACCGCCACAGGAGTACGGTACAGGCTCTCGTCAGGACTTCATATCCAAACTGAAGGGTGGCGAATACAACGATGTGGTCGCCATCTACCGCTCAAATGACTCCACAAAAGTGACCGGCCCCTTCGACAAGGAGCTGGTTTCGTCTCTTCCAGCCAGCTTGAAGTACATCACACACAACGGAGCCGGTTACGACAACATCGACATACCCGCATGCTCCGAGCGGAAAATCGGCGTCAGCTCAACTCCAATCGCGCCCAACGACTCTACCGCAGACAGTAGGTGTCCGCATGCTATCGCCCCCCCCTACATCACACCACTGACTCAAAAAAAAAACAGCCACACTATTCCTGATGCTCGGCGCCCTCCGCAGAATCACGATCCCCTTCCAAAACGTGCGCAAAGGCGAATGGCGCGGCAAGAACTTCGACCTCGGCCACGACCCAAAGAAGAAAACCCTCGGAATCCTCGGCATGGGCGGCATCGGCCAAGCAGTCGCGCAAAGGGCCAGAGCGTTCGGCATGGAAATCCAATACCACAACCGCAGCCGGCTGCCTGCGAGCGAGGAGGACGGCGCGAAATACGTCTCTTTCGACGACCTGATGAAGACGTCGGATGTGATCAGCTTGAATCTGGCTCTCAATCCTTCCACCAGGCATATCATCGCCAAGGCGCAGTTTGACATGATGAAAGACGGTGTGGTGATTGTAAACACTGCTCGCGGCCCCATTATTGATGAAGCGGCGCTTGTCGACGCTCTCGACTCTGGCAAGGTCTTTTCGGCTGGTCTTGATGTTTTCGAGGAGGAGCCGAAGATTCACCCGGGGCTGATGGGGAATGAGAATGTGGTGCTGCTGCCGCATGTTGGGACTTCTACTTGGGAGACGCAGAGGGATATGGAGCTCTTGGTGCTGGAGAATCTCAGATCTGCTGTGGAAGGCAAGGGACTTGTGACGCCGGTTGCTGAGCAGAAGAAGAAGAAGTGAAACCTAGTCAGCTTGCCATGCACAAAGATACATGCAGTCGTTCTGATTGCTTCACACCAGAACCTCGCCCCTGTTGAACCGGCAGTCACGCTGGCACCAACAAGTTCATAGTATTCGAGAGCTGCTGATACTACCACTTTCTGCATGCCTGCACATCTATCCAGCGGGATACCTTACATAGTTTTCGGGGACTGCTCTCTCACTGGCGTAGGGCGCGACTTGGCATACGAAGATTGCCGATAACACATCAACGGACTTTGTTATGAGCTGAGGATTGGGACTATCCCGTGTGCTTCCCTTGTTCCTTGTTCCGCCGCCGTCATGTCGGCATCTGGTGAACTCTCCAGCTTTTCGTCTCCACACGGGGTATGATGGGGGAAACGTCGATCGGCCTGACTCGATCCAGCCTTCCGACACTTCTCGTGATCGTTTCGGCCTGGCAAACCGGCATTCGCCCCAGCCCATCTGTTCTCAAGGGCGGCGGGTTTTGAAAAATCCAACTGATCACTACCAAACACCTTTCTGCTCTACACCCGATCACGCAGAAGTCGCCAAGCGCGAGGAGGATACAAATATCGCGAGTCCTCGCAGTCTTAGCAACTCTCATTCTCCATAATATCCCCAGCTCCACCTTCGCCTCTCAACGTCTTTGCTCGCTCGCTCCCCAGAGCTCCTCCACCTTCCGGCACACGAGGTGACAAGCACTCGCCTTTACGCCACGACACGCCACGCCAACACTCCCTTGGAGACTCTTGTACGCCAAAGCTTGGTGTTTCTGCTTGGACCGCAGCACATAGTTCTGTCCATCACATCTTCACCACGATGAAGGGCCCAGGCATCTCCAAGATATGGAGTGACGTGGTGCAGTATCGCCGCGCCTACTTCCTCACAGCAGTCGCCAGTTTCGGCGGTATGCTCTTCGGTTGGGATACTGGACTTATCGGCGGAGTGCTCACTATGGACTCTTTCAACAACAGCTTTGGCCTTGATAAAAGCAGTCCAAACCATGCTTCGTTGGAAGGAAACATCGTCTCTGTCCTCCAAGCTGGATGTTTCTTTGGTGCCATGTCTTCCTTCTACCTCTCCGACAAGCTTGGTCGTAAACGAGCGCTCTTCCTGGCGGACATCATCTGTAAGTTTACAATTACAAGCTCACCACATTGGCATACACCAAACTAACACCAACGCAGTCATCGTCGGCAGCATCATTCAGACCACATGCGCCCTGGGTGCGGGTAACGATCTTGCACAGCTATACGTCGGTAGAGTCATCGGTGGCTTCGGAGTCGGATTGACAAGTGCTGTCGTCCCGACGTACATTGGTGAGAATGCCAACAAGGAGATCAGAGGCCGCTGCATCGGCTGCATGCAGCTGTTCAACGTCACGGGCATCTGTCTCTCCTTCTTCGTCAACTACGGCGCCTCGCTGCACATGTCCAGCTCCGACCCAGGCCAATGGCGCATGCCGTTCGCTCTGCAGATCCTCCCCGGTGCGATCCTTCTTGTTGGTCTCTGCTTCACCAACGAATCTCCCCGCTGGCTTGTCGAGAAGAACCGCATCGATGAGGCTCGTAAGGCGCTTTCCACTGTTCGCTCGAGGCCTATCGATGATCCTGAAGTTGACAAGGAGCTTGAGGAGATTGTCAAGGACTTCCGTGGGCATGAGAAATTGCCTCTTACACAACAGGTCAAGATGACTTTCTCGGATTCGAAGGTTCTATATACTTTCTTCATGGCTGTGTCTTTGATGTTCTGGCAGCAGTGGACTGGCACCAATAGGTAAGTCTGACTGTCTGGTCGCTAGATCGACAGGAATTGTTGCTGACCCAATATTCTAGCATCAACTACTACGCCCCTCAAATCTTCAAGAGTGTGGGTCTCTCCGGAGGTTCTGCTGGTCTTTTCGCGACCGGTATCTACGGTATTGTCAAGATTGTTGTCACCGCTGTCGGTCTCATGGTCGCCACCGAACAACTTGGTCGCAAATGGTCTCTTATCATTGGTGGCACGGGACAGGCATTTGCCATGTTCTACATTGGTGAGTTGAGAATCAGCACTACATTTCAGTGCTTGTAGCTGACAGTTCTCAGGCGTCAACCAAGCCATCCACCCAGTCGTCGAGGGCCAATCGCTTGACGGCAATTCGACGTTCGCAATCGTCTGCGTATACCTCTTTGTCGTCTTCTACTCGTTCGGATGGGGACCAATTCCATTCGTCTTGAGCGCGGAGTGCGCAGTGAGTTCTCACCGAAGACCATATCGTCTGAACAGAGCCCATCGCTAACACCACACAGCCCAACCACATCCGCTCCCTAACAATGGCCGCAGCCCTAATGACCCAATGGCTCTTCAACTTCGTCATTGCTAAAGTAAGTCCCAACCACCCAATCCTGCCCATTGGACCCCCAATCCTAACATTCCCACCAGCTCACCCCGATAATGCTCGACCGCATAACCTACGGCACCTTCCTCGTCTTCGGCAGCGCCTGCATCATCATGGTCGTCTACGCCATCCTCTGCGTCCCCGAGACAAAGGGCGTCCCGCTCGAATCCATCTACATGCTCTTCGAAGGGAACATCGTCGCCGGCGCCACGCGGGACACCGTCCCTCGCTTCTCGCGGGCCAAGCACCTAGCGAACAGCAGTAACGAGGGTCGCTACCGCGATGAGGACGACGATGACGAGGAAGAGGGAGCTGGGATGGGTAAGAACGGCAGCACGAGTTCGCATGTTGAGAGGGTCGACCCGGCGAGGGCGACCGCTTATGGGATGAACACTGCTGGGGCTTCTTGAAAGGGTGATGGTTGTTGCTGCTGTCCGGATCTGGTAAATGTAAACGATGGAATCTTTTTTTCGCGGAATTGGATCTAAAACAGAATACTAGAAAGGGCTATTTGCTGTCCAAGGCACGCAAAGATAGATCGTTAGCATGCAAACGTCCCGACTCCAATATACATTTCTGTGCTACCTACCTACCACTCCCCCCTATCCGCCACACTCACCCCACCATCCTGCGCCGCCAACAGCTCCGCCACAGTCCACGGCTCATACGTGTAGCCGGGTACGCTGTTCGTGTTCACAAACGGCTTCTTCTCCCCCCCAAGCAGCAAGTGTTCGGCGCAAGCGTGGTAGTTTTCGTACGCGTATTGTTCCGGGTCGTGCCGCGTCACCCAGTCGCCGACCATCTTGCCCATGATGCTGGGGTCCGCGGCCACGGCGTCCCAGTCGGTTTTGTGGTAGAGCTCGCGGTTCTTGAAGCCTGTCTTCTGGGCGCAGGAGACGCGTTCGAATCTGTGTGTGGTTTTCGTTTGTTAGGGAAGGTTGTTTGTTTGGTCGTTCCATTCCTAACCCATGACTTTGGGAAAGGAATAGAAAGTGGAAACAGCCCATCGTTCCTTTTTCCACTTTTCTTCTCGTGTTGCCGTTGATCAAGAAGAGGCTTTGCCCACCAACCACCACCACCACCATCACCGCAGATAAAGAAAGGAAAAACTCACCTCAAATGATTATGCACCTTCGCCGCCAAACCAACATCCTCCCTCCTCCCCGCGACCCGCAGGCACGCCGCGAGGGAGAAAGCGTCTTCCATCGCCATCGTCCCGCCGCTGGCAGACGTCGGCAGGAAAGGGTGGGCGGCGTCGCCGATCTGGACGACGCGGCCCAGAGGCGACGTCCACTGGGGCTGCGGGTCGCGCCACATCAGTTTCCAGTCCAGCACGGTGTTGTCGGGCGTTGCTTTGATGAGTTCGGTCACGTAGGGGTCCCAGCCTTCCTGGACGGCTTGCAGGGGTTTGGAGGTCGAGGTGGGTTGGGACCAGGACTCGGAGGACATGGGGCGGTCTTCCTGGGGGGGTTGACGTTAGTGCGTGCTGGTGATCGAGGTTTTCGATGTTTTCATTTCTCCGACTAGCGAGAGCAAAAGGTCTTACCCGACAAGTCATCAGCCAACAAATTTCGCCCCCCGACAAGCAAGAAACCACATGCGCCCCCGGCCCAGCGTGCAGCAACGCACGATCTCTGCGTCCGCCTCCGAGCTCTGCTGCGATGACTGGGTTCTTCAGAGCCGGCGCCGCGGGAAAAGTGACTCTGTACAGCACGAACCCGGAGCTGATGGGAGCCTCTTTCCTCCCAACCACCAGCTCCCAAGACTTGGACCCAACCCCATCAGCAGCCACCACCAGATCCGCCGTGAGAGTCCGGCCGTCGCTCAACACGACCCCGCCTTGCGTCTGCGACTCGAAATAGCTGGCCACGCCGACGTCGAATTCCATCGGGATGGCGAGGGAGAGTGCGTACTCGTAGAGACACTTGTGGAGTTTGGATCTGTAGATTGCAAGGGAAGGGTTCGCTGGGTCTCCGATGGGAAAAGTGCCGATGAGGGTCCCGTCGAACTTCTTCATGGTCGTTTCGGGCGCGGCTGCTTCTTGTCGCGCGCGTTCCATGAAGCCGGGCCATTTTTGGGGCGTGCGGAGGGCTGGGGCTGTGATGACTATCATTTCGCCTGGAAGTCGGTGGGCGTGGAATCAGTTTGAAGTTCGATGGGTGAATTTCGTTGTGCGATTGAGAGAGTTGCTGCGACCTTTCTTGGATGTGGCTGACGTTTCTCGTTCACCTTGTGATCTCTTCTTTGTGTAACATACCGGTGCTTTCTCCTGGAGGCCGGCGCTCGATGACTTTGACATTGTGGCCTTTGCGATGGGCCTCGATGGCGAAACTCAGACCTGCGATGCCACCGCCTGCGATCAAGATCGAAATGCCCGTGTTTGGCCTTTCTTGCTCCATTGTTGATGTGGTGATGTTCTAGGGTGTTTTCTGCTTGTGGATTTGGAGTCTTTCATTGAACTTGTTTACTCCCGGAAGATTGTGTTTTTTTTATATTGTCACTTACAACTGAATCATACTGTATACATGCCCGGATAGTAGCAGACATGGAACCGGTTGACATATGTGATGCATCCGTTCCGGACAGCTGTCGGATCTGGAGAGGCTTCCCTGCCGAGATATTTCTGTTGCTATTAGTCTAGGGCTGTTGTGATGGCGTGCGACGAAGTTCAACTAGGGCTTATACTGTAAGGCCTTCAGTGCCTAAACAAGAACAGGCAGTGCAGCGACACATGGCGAACAGATTACGTTGCGCCGTTTTGTGATTGTGGTCGATTAGACTGGAGGTCTCCTGCTGTGTCGGATGTTGGACGACTCCGGAGTCATCGGCACGATGGAACCGGCTGTTCTAGCAATTGGAGTTGCCGTCGCGTCCCGAAGTGTAGGAATATCTTCGTTTGTCACTCCGCAGGGGCCGAAGTATCCGACTCTTGCTACACGAGTGAACGAACATGCATCCACTGACTTCTTGGTCGAGTTTGTTGGCTTGAGTCTCTCGAATCTTTGACCGTAAGCTCGGCTTTTGTCTGGCCCACGATCGCGCGCAGGTACTTTTGATCACTGCGTACATGTCAGGCGCCAAGCAAGAAACACGTTTCTTGCGATCAAGATCGGTTAGCCTTGGTGAGGAAACCGCGGTTGTGACCTCGTGACCAAAAAGTTTTCCTTCTCTTACAGGATTCCAGGAATGATGGTTGCCAGCCCTTCGACCGCGGTTCGCCATCGTCATACTTACCAATTAAACCACGACCAACCACGTTGTCACCCACTGCCGGAGCTGTCACGAATCAATTGACTTTGGCTGTCTACATGCGCCGCACAATTGCCGGGCCGTCTCTGGTCAGTCTGACAGCAACTTGCTAACGTTAGAGCGAGCCAGCGAGCATGTCCCCGCCAAAGAGGGAGAGGATCCCTGAAGAGAGAGGGGAGCAGGGAGCAGACTTGAAGAGCTCTGTTTATTCTGACGACCTGCCCCGCCCCGCCAACGGGTAAACACTAAACTCTTCTGGCCAAGGGTACCTCACAGGAGGCAGCTCTAGCTTCTTCACATGCTTTCGACCAAGACACCCAGCCAGCACCACCATGCCCTGTTTTTTTCTTGCTTTTGCGCGTTTCTGGTACAGTACGCCGCAAGCACGCGAGCTCTGATGTAACTTTTACCTTCCTCCACGAGCGAAGCAACTCGGTCACGAAAGAATGGGGAAAAAAAAGCATGCTACCTAATCTAGGAATCTACCGAGCCCTCGGGTCTTGGGAAGAGATCGAAGATTGCGTCGTTCTTGCGCCAGCATTCCTGTGTCTTGCGCGTGATGATGGATTGCTTACCCAGCCTTTCATCTGACTCGCTCGGTGCTTGGTTAGTATACTACTACTGTAGCTCTGGGAAACATGGCGACTAAGGTAAAGGTTCCATTGATTGGTTTGGTTCGAAAGGGGGGAGCTCACGTGTTTGTTTCCTTTTGCTTCCGTTTGTCCTTTTTCCGGCTATCTCTCTGTTTGTCTTCCTTCCTGGCTTTTCTCTTTCTCGTTGTCTTTGGCTGACGACTCGGTCTTGCTGCCTCTTGCTGGAAGACTTTGACGCGGTCGAACTGGATCTCTGGAGTGGAAGTCGTCTAACAAAGAACCTATTGAACTACTTGCGAGACTTCGGGTCACGTCTTTCCAATCTCTGGACCGAGACGAGGAACGCTCCTTTCCTGGCAAAGTCCTCGAAGCTGAAGCAAAGCGTCTTAAAAAGAAACCGAGACACCCTCCCAAGCCAGAAAGACACACAAACCCACAAAGACGACACGACACGAGACAAGAATGACCTACGAACCGCCCACCAACAACGCAGCAACCCTCCGCACCCTGCACCTCCCCGAACTCCTCGAACAAATCCTCCTCCACCTCCCCCAACGCGACCTCCTCCTCGCCCAACGCACCTGCACAGCCTTCCACCAAACAATAACCGCCTCCCCCAAACTGCAGCGCGCCCTCTTCCTCGCCCCAGACCCCCACCTCCCAGCATCCCCCATAACCTACCTGAACCCTTCCACAGGAACGACTTCCGCCCACCGCAAACCAAAGAACAACAGCCTGCTGCTCAGAGCTTTCCCCGGAATCTACCCGACCGTCTCGCCGGTTTTGTGCAATCTGCCGCCGAGCAGGGAGGACGTGGTGCACGGCCGGCCCGGGGCGGAGGTCTGGCGGTGGGACGTCTGCATCAGTTTTCCTGCTGGGGGAGCCGGAGCCGGAGCCGGAGGCGTAGCGGAAACAGAAGGAACAACACTTCCAGCCACGGCGAACCCAGCCACAGCCTACCCGACCGCTTCCTGGCGCAGAATGTACCTCTCGCAGCCGCCGTGCACGGCGCTGCACTTAGTGCGGCGCTGGCGGCGGTGCGGGCGCAAGGCGATCGAGCGGGCCGGGGGGATTACGATGGGGGATTTTGTGGACGAGGTCACGGCCAAGGGGGCTGTTATGGCGGGTGCGGGCGCTGGTGCGGGCGAGCGTGGGGACGAGAGTGGGTGGAGTGAGGGGTTGATTGCTAGTGATCGGGATTGGCATTTTGAGGGGACGGTCGGGGAGGGGGGTGGGGTTGTGGGAGCTGAGTTGGTTGGGCAGAGAGGGGCGGTGGTATGACCGTCTGAGAGATTCAAGAGGATTGGAATTGTTGACGGGCTTGCCAAATCGGATTGGATAGATGGGCTCTCTGTTCTCGCAGGCGAGGTTTTGGGCTTTCTTGTTTTTTTTTTCCCTTACAAAGGGCGAGTTTGTTCGCTCTTGGCCCGACTGATTCTGGGCCCTTGGAAGATATCCAGGGATTTTTGCATTTTTGTACTCCTACGTTTGACAATTTCCTCGACTATGACATGTCAATACAGGTCACCTCGCCAGTGAGGAAACCCTACTCGATTCCACCCCAAATGTAGGTCTCTCGATGGGGGATGGAAGGGGCGCTCTTTGTGGTGAAAACAATCAACTTTCGTCACATCATAAAGATTACTTTGCCACTGAGAGAGAGAGAGAGAGAGAGAAAGAGCCTGTCTTGAACATCATCTCTCGTTGGCGTGTGCTACCGCGCTAAGGTAATACCATCGGCTTTGGAGTATCCAAAAAAGATGTGTTCCCTTGCGAGGAAAGACGCCTGGGAGAAAGTTCATCATTCCTATTTACCCAGCCCTTACCTGATCCGAGACGCTTGCTGTATTATTTGATGTGATCGTGTGCCATCGAGAGAGGACAGAGCGTGGTGCTCCC
>Ga0265797_10000495_pt1 | contig 71375 bp, 39 predicted proteins | sample P2T30metagenome_FD_192433 | JGI IMG/M metagenome (GOLD analysis project Ga0265797, IMG submission 192433) | Plant litter microbial communities from East Loma Ridge, Irvine, California - P2 T30 | ecosystem: Environmental > Terrestrial > Plant litter > Unclassified | place: USA: California...
TCGTCCGAATCTTTCACCAAAGTCACTAAAGCACGGAGCGGAGCTCGAGGTTAGGCCGGCTCAACACAACGTTACCCATTTGTCACAACTTTTACCTCACCCTTTGTTAGATATACACTATATCGCTTTTGCCATTCACGGCACGGAGTTCGATGATGCGCCGACGGGCTGTTCGCTAAACCTCTTTACATGAGGCACCTGCGTTCCTTCCACTAATACGGCACACTGCTGCATCACGAGGACAGAGTGAGCATTTTTGGCGTAGGAACGGCAAGCTGACTAGCCATGTCCTGATGATATAAAGGCTGTGTACTGTATTTCCAAAGCTCGACAATCCGATCGCCTACGATCATCCCCGGCCAATATCAATCAAAAGCCTCAACATGCAAAATACCATCGACTTGAAGCACCCGCACCGTCCCATTCGGGTCGGTGTGATTCTCTTGAACTCGTCTGTTCTTTCGCATGCCACTTCTATAACGCTAGATGCTGACCACCAGACCAGCGAGACCGAGATCCTTGATGTCGCTCCCATCGACATTTTCGCTGGCTTGTCCAAGGAGTTCGTTCAACGATTCCCCTCAGAGCTCATGACCGATGAAATGTTCAAGCAAGCTCTCGACGTCGAATCCTACTGGGTCACCGAGCACGGGCAGGAGGGTAGATTGACAGCAGGAGCCACTATCAAGGCCACGGTGAGTCACAATGCCGCAATACATTGGATATCAACTGATACTTGCAGCACGACTTCAAAACTTGCCCTCCGCTAGACGTTGCACTTATGGGTGCACACCACCTCGGATACGAATTGACCGATGGCGAAAAGGTTTTCATCAGGAAGTGCAACGACGATTGCGTGGCTTTTATGTTTGTCTGTGGCGGCTTCCTGGCGGGTTTACAGGCTGGTCTTCTCGAGGGCAAGACTGCCACGGCTCCACGCTTCATGTTGGATCAGCTCCGCAAACACCATCCCGAAGTCGAGTGGGTTGAGAAGCGTTGGGCGCACGACGACAAGATCTGGACGAGCGGTGCCCTTTTGAACGGAACGGACATGACGAAGGCTTTCGCGCTCGAGACTTGGGGCGGTGAAGGCAGTCTAGCGGAGCTTGGTATGCGCTTGGGAGGTTATCCGTGTAGAGATGTCGACTACGCGGATGTTGCGTGGAAGATCTAGGTGGAGGCATTTGCTTCTTGCGGTAACGCAGTTTCGCGGTGTATCTGGTGCTGAGGGCTAGCTCTGTTCTAATTCCTGCTGTCTAGATCGATCGAGCGATCAAACAAAATAGATACACATGCTAGCGCACTTGTAGTCTCGTTGCCCAAAGCTCCCACTTTGCGTGTTTTGGGACTCGTCTTGTCATTCCCAAGGGGTTGTCAATCGCCAATCTGATCGAGTCTTCAAGTGATATATCTAGATACCAGTCAGCCTAGTATCCTCGACAGCCATCTTGTTACCTCTCCGTCGGTCACCTTGCTTCGAAGGTGACATAGCTTTTCGATTCTCACGGGTTAGGGTTGGGGTTATCTCTTGTATCATTATCGCGTGTAACACCTTCTACAAGTTGCCAGATGTCGTCGATTGACTTGGTACAACTTCTAGTTGGTAGATCAAGTAGCTTTCGCTGGCCATGTCATTGGTTGAGAAGGAGTTAGCAGCACATCGCAGTAACGTATTATAAGATTGATCGACTGATCGACTGTCGTTGAACCTTGTTTAGTAAAGCAAGTATTTTTGGGGATGTGAGATACAATCTTGGAACACCATGTCCTCTTTCAATTTGAGCCGACCCTGAACATACGTGATCTGAGCTGTGTCTTCTGTTCCCAAGGACCATGCTAATCGATGTAAAAAATGCCGGCAATGCACCCGGACATCTTTTGTCCGAAGCCGGAGTCCACATCCGAGCACGCCCTGCGTTCTCTTAGACAAGGCAAGCACAACAACCTGGGCACTTTTGGAACACGACCATCGTGGGAACAAAATGGCATCGCCACCGTCTCTCAAGAGGTCCGTCATACCATCTACTTCTTTCGACTTATCGTACAAAACTCGTTACACCCCAACACTCACCCCGACAGCCATCTCGTGACAATGGGTGGCGAACCCGAGCGCTCGTCCACATTCGAGCCCAGTGCCATCCGCAGTGCAATAGACTGGACAGGAACAGACGACCCAGATAATCCTAGGAACTTCTCTCGCGGGACACGGATATACTCGACCGTCTCCGTAACAGTACTTGCATTCGTGACGGCATTCGCAGCGTCAATTTACAGCCCAGGCATCGATGGCGTCTCTGCAGAGTTCGGGGTCTCGCGTTCAGTAGCCATCCTTCCACTCTCGCTTTACAATCTCGGGCTCGCAGCGGGTCCAATGCTTGGATCACCGCTCAGTGAGACTTATGGTCGCAAGATAGTCCTACTTGTCACGACGCCGGGATTCTTTTTCTTCACTTTGGGAGCAGCACTGGCTGGAGACGTGGTCTCATTGACCATCTGCCGTTTCTTTGCTGGTGTATGTGCCGCGCCTGCGGTGGGAAATGCTTCGGCGTCGATCTGCGACTATACGTCTGGTAGCAAGCGAGCGGTGTCTATGGCGTTTTACTACGCCGTCCCTACTTTCGGGGCGTCTTTGGGTCCTTTGGGTATGGGATAGAAAGCAGGAAATACTTGAAGGAAACTGTGCTAATCTCTTCGCAGTATGTACCTCTTCGAAGATGAATCTGCAACATTCTGGTTCAGATCACGATGGCAACAGCCGAGCACGAAGACGGCAGGCAGCGAACGGATGTTGAATACAGCTCTGACTTTGCATTCTCAGGTGGGTGGCTTCGTAGTCCAAGCCCGAGATTGGCGATGGACCCAATGGGTAGTGCTGATCTGTGCTGGAGGATGCTACATTCCAATACTGTTCACTCGGGAGACGTACAAGAAGACCATCCTTCACCGCCGGGCGAAGAAGTCAGGCATTTTCGAACGAGCTGAAGAACACAAGACCTGTTTACAGCAGATCAGGTACTTCGCCACAAGCTTGTTGATCCGACCGGTCCACATGCTATTCACAGAGCCAATCGTCGGCTTCGTCTGCCTATACAACGGCTTCATCTTCGGCCTCATGTACACCTTCATCATCGCTCTCCCATGGGTCTACCAGACCTACTACGACTTCAATACCACAGAAGTCAACCTCTCCTTCCTCGGTCTCATCATCGGAACTGTCGTGGTCCCATGCCCGTTGATCCTGATCGACCATTACTTCTATCAACCCAGACTCCGCGCGTTCAACGAGGTCTCTCCGCCAGGAACACAATACCCGCCCGAGCACCGTCTTTACCCAGCAATGCTAGCGTCGATCGGCCTGCCGGCGTCGCTTTTCGTCTTTGCGTGGACCACGCGCCCGGCAATCCACTGGATCTGCCCGATGTTCTTCCAAGGAATGACCATGCTCTGCAACCTCATGGTTTACGCGCCCGCGAACCTGTACATGATTGACGCATACGGTCCGCTATATGGCGCTTCTGCAGCGGGTGCTGCGATGCTATCGCGCTACACTTTCTCGGCCGCGTTCCCGCTGTTCGCTCTTCAACTATACAAGGGGCTAGGAGTAGGATGGGCCACGAGCATTCTGGGATTCTGCGCTTTACTGTTAGCGCCTGTGCCATTTCTGTTCTTCCGATATGGTGAGTGGTTGCGCAGCCGGTCGAAGTATGAAAGGTCGACTTGAAGCGGGTTGTGTGTGTCGATGCCATAATGATAGAGTAGAGAGTAGATGGAGGCGCGATCATATGCGTGTCATCGTCAGTGTGCAAGTTTTACACCGAACCTCGTCCTCGAACGCGTGCATGCTCACTACGTTTGGGTTTGTCAATTTACAAAGGTAGTGAAAAGTGCGATTCTCTTGCAAGATGTTTGTTCAACATGCCGGGCCCGAGAAGAAACATGAATCCAGGCATAAATCATGCTTGTTGCGATGCTGGCAAGTGGCAACTATTCTGGTGGACGAATGGACCATACTGTTCTGTAGTGACTCAGCTGTTCTGCGTATTATTGGTGGTTCTCCAACGATTCTTCTATATATCCATCTGTAAGGTAGATTCATCTCCTTCTCAGCCCGCTCGCAAGCTCGTTGTGAGCGCCTGAGTAGGGCGACCAGAGTATAATCAGGAGAGAAAAGAACATGGAATACTTATTAAAATAGATGGAAAGGGATCGTTACAATAGATTGGAAACAAGCAAAACTCGACGTTGCCGAACTCGAGCCTATCATTGTACATATATTTGTCGTCTCATATCCCGAAGAAATTGGAAACATCGGTAAATAGTCAAGGTATCCACCGATACAGAACATAGAGAGTCAATGCAATGGCAAAAGCAAAAAAAATCATCTTAATTATACCGACGTTGGCAGGACTCGAACCTACGCCCCCGAAGGGAATTGATTTCTAGTCAATCGCATTAACCACTTTGCTACAACGCCTTCGATAAGAATTTTGTCGAAAAATTTGTTTATAAGCTTGGCAATTAAGCGGTAGACGATTCAGATCGGTCCCAAGGCACAGAACAACTAGCCAAACTCATCATTTTCTTATTGTATCTTCCACGACTTGAGACCCTGTCACGTTTGCGAGCTGCGTCTAGAATGCAAGTAGGAAGGCTCAAGACTAGGTAGGCAGGTAGATACCTTAGGTAACAGTGACTTGGTTAGGTCCAGCCTAGAACCGACCATCGATCAGGTCTTCGATACGAGACTCGATTCCTATCTGGACGAGGTCCTACCTGAGCAGATGGTACTACGCCTCGTTATATACTTTTTCTGCGACAGCGCGCCTCAAACGCAATCGAACGTGTATATCAATTGCAACACTGCTCTAACACAGCTTCTAGCGCCGCGTGTGGCTCACATGAGTTCAGCCGAACGTTTAGTCCGCAATCTCACCAAAGTGAGGGACAAGTTCAATCGATGCGACTGCGGTCTGTGGAGACTCTCCAGGTCGAGCGAATTCGACCTCACTTTTCGAAATTCGTGAAATGAGAAGCAACAGCAGACCTAACCGTGTTTCTGCTAAAAGAGGTCATTTCATGAAGAGGCGGCAGCATGTCTGGCTTGATTGATATGCACAAAATCTACTCAAGCAAAACAGATCGTACCTTAACATTTGACTGAGTAGCAGAAGACATCGGAGCGAAAACAAGCAAAGCTGACCGTATCAGAGCACATTTGATCACTTTTCCCATCAGCTGACCGTAGAGGGAAATGCCCGTCCTATGTCTGAAAACTTGACTACGAATTGCATATGCTGACTGAGTCTACGTTCTTCGAAACGGCGCGCCACCAGTTACAGACGGATCTGCTCGCGCATGCTGATCTTAGTTCCAGGAAGTCTAAACTGCGATTAAAGAGAAAATGTGACCACGTGTTGTATTCAACGGCCACCTTGGGCGGGGCAAGGAAGCACGGGTTTGTTTGTCTAGCGACAAATAACAAGAGGCCAGCATGATACCGTTGGCCCTTCACGTCGTGTTCTGCAGTGGTCGGAAGGCACGGAGATCCACTTGGTTTTCTTTCTGTTGTGATGAATGGTGACACTGAGTTTCCTGCACGGTCGCAGGTACTTGATGGGCAGCTGTGAGCAGTCAGGTCGAGACATCCGAGACCAGAACCATGCCTAAACAGATATACAAGAACCACTCAATTTGGTGACACGTGTAACGTAGCACACGTCGAAAGGCAGCATAGAGGTGCTCCAGATAAGTCTTCCTTCAGGTTGAGTTGAGGCAATTGGTAAGACTAGCCACTGTGGAATCTGAACAAGGTTACCCGCAGATAAGCAAGTCGAGTCGGTGAAACAGTGATTGTGATCACGTTAAAGGTTAACATGAAGGAAACAATGCGTTCTCGGTCTCGACCGCGAAACCCCTCCAGCACTGTCAGGAAGGTTATCCACTGTACCTGAAAGATTGGCTGTTTCACCGAGAAAAGCGACTTTCCTCATGTTCAGGGTTTTCACACTTCACAGCGCTTGGTGCTGGTACCAGTCGGTGGATACATCTGAGGGTCTAAAGTTCTAACGGGTTGTCGTAAGTAGATGGGAGCGGAGTTAGTCGGTGCTTCGACGAAGATGGCATTTGGTGCCCCAAATACGCATGCAGCTGCCGTATCGTGTGACCTGGCGTACCACTGTTTGGTGTGGACCAGCCACGACGCAGTCTGTGATTCTATTAATGCGTAGGTGCAATATGCGATGTTCCATGGGTGGCGAGCGAGAGTGGTAGAGATAGAATTAGGAGTCCGTGGAGATAGCATCAACAACAGCTGCGCACAAAAGCAATCCATGGATGCTGTATGCCGTGACGATGTCTTACTGGCCATTTGGCTTGCTAGGTGTCAGATGTCCCAAACAATGGTGCGGATTGAGCAGTACATGTATTCCGCGATCGATTCACAAATCGAACAGTCCAGACTCTTGTCACGGCAAGTCGGGACCTAGGTACGTCCCGGACGCCTCAGCCCTGCCTTTGATGCGCACGCGGCACAGCGGGAACAGGAGTGGGTCTATAGCAGGGCGTTTTGTGTGCCGGATTTCCGACGATTGTGAGGAGGCGTTTTGGCGAACTCAGACCCAGTTCTGCCGGTCTCGTGATTGCGTTGCGAAGTACGCCTAGCCTAAACCGCGGGCCGGAGGATGTCAAATGTGACCAGGCAAACAGGAGTGGTTGCGCTATTGGCGGGGAGCTCCAAATACACAGACGACGCCAGGCGCCAGGATGGGAGGGAGGACTCCTGGACTAGTGATTCCCGAACTCGGCGATGTCGATGGTGATGGTCGACGGCGATGTCGAGGCCGATGTCTAGGTCGGCAGGAGATTGTTATAGTTGGCGCGCGGCATACTGGAGGGGCCGTATGACATGCCCGCCCAGCACGGGCAGGGCCATGGAAGGCGTAGGATGTACGATGGCGGCGATGAGGCGCACACGATTGTCGATGAGCGGAGTTACCATGCGCTGCTAAGTGTACACCTTATGGCGATAAGGTAGTCGACCCGCGGGCCTGGGTGGAGGAGCAGGAAGGGTACTGTAGACGCACAGACAGCGATGCACAGGCTGTGAGGGAGGAGTGAGTGTCAGCGAGCTCGGAGGCTCGGATTGGGTGGATGGCCAAACTCCGTGACAAGCTGTGGCTTAGCAGATCGTGTGGCAGAGGGACATCGTGGACTTGTCCTAGTGCTTGTACTTAGCGGTCCTAGCCAAGCTGTCCAACTCCAACGGCCGGCCAGACTTGAGGCTGCCATCGAGGATTCGCTGACACCGATCCTCGATTGCCCTGGTAAGGTATGGTACATAGTGTGCCATGCGCGCCTCCGTCTTTAGCTTTGGTTTTCTTTTTGCACACAACAACATCAACATCAATCAACTTCGACGCACCTCGGGCAGCAACCCTCATCGCCACTGTCGACTATATCAACCATCACGACTGCCACACAACGGTGGCAATCGACCTTGCAACCAACATCAGTATACACATCATGTCTGCCTGCCAACAACCCCACATGCACACCAGGCCGCAACCTCAACCGCATCAAAATGTTCTGGACGTCAACAGCGACGACTCCCTCTCGTCCATTCCTTCGTCTTCGTCAGGCCGTGGTAGCATGCACAACATCTTCTCATCACCAGAAATCGCCCGCTGCTCAAGATGCCACCGAACACCTAGCATCGACATCAAGACTGGCAAATCAAACATGGTCCAGTACGGACTCAACCAGTACTACTGCTCAAGATGCGCCACCATGGTCGGATTCTTCAATCGCTGAACGCCACCTGCGATGTCAACTTGATTGATTGCCACCACACCGATTCAGACCGGTGTACTACTATATCGCCGCTCATAGACCACTTCCATTGGTCATGATACTGGACTACATGTATGCCGCCACATACACACGCCACCCGACATTGTACGGCCACCATCGCACCGCATCCATCTAAGAGCCTCCTTCCAATCATCGTGGGGAGACTTGCAGGCAACGCTCGCACAATTCGCGTGTCCTGACGCTCGCAACCCCCTCACTCTGGTCCAACAATTGCACACGTGCATGGAACCAGTACAAGTTACACTTGCGGGCGTGAAGACGGCACGATCTTGACGACTGGGAAGCACCACTGCGGGACAGTGCTCTGCTCGGATCATGATTGCTTTCAATACCATTACGACGAAGATACCCAAATATAGATCTTGCTTGCTTTTGTATATTAATTAACGACATGACAATCAATGATTTTCGTTTACCCATACACGTTTTGATTCTCACCATGCCCGCTCCTGCTGTGCCTTGTACCCTCGATGCGTTCGCGTGGCTTTCTGCCAAAAGTTTGGGGGAATAGCTCTCGGGGGACAGATCAATCGGGACAGACCACTACCAATGTCGTCTACATCTGTCCCTATCTATCTGTCCCCTGAGAGAAGAGAATGGATCTCTGCAAATCAGAGGTCGAATCGGCGATTGGTCCGATGTCCCGCGCTACATCGCCTTCGCAGATTCGCTGCCCCTCTCTTTGCTTTTTTTTTCTCTCTCACTCGTCCCGCCGCTACGTCTCGCGCCCTAGCACGCGTTCAAGCGTTGTCTGACTCTTCTGCCGCGTTCTGCGCTGGCGGACGGGATCACCATACCCGTCTCTCGCACGATGTGGCGGCTGCGCCCGATCTTGGGGCGACACGCTCTAGTGGGCGTTCCTTGTCAAAGTGCGACGCGTTGACAGGCGCGAACTCGCGTGTCACACGCGCCTGTCGAGATACAGGAAAGATGCACACAAGCGCGTGGTGCGACCACGATTTATGTTTTCACGCCACAAATGAGGCGTAAGATGAATGGCTTCCTTGTTTCTTGGTTACACGTTCTTGTCATGAACGCTTTCCTGTGTGACTAGATAGAGATTTGATGATGCTACTTCTACGTGTTCAGTTTTTCGACTTGTGACGATCGTAGATTCTCTTGTAAAACGGTCAGACGCCTTTTCGAGAATTCGATGATCGCATCGAACTTTCCATTGACTCCTATTCTGCCGTGTTTCGCATCGTTCTTCGAATCTTCGATGGACTCTGTCAACAATGTACCCGGAGAACGTTGAGAGCCAACAAATACGGCGGTCAGCGGTGCATCGTGTCGATGTAGGCAGACGTGAGATGTATCGCATCTCGGACTCGCACACCCCTAGGAGGACAGGTGCGATACGATCTGTGAGATACACTCTACATGTTGTGATACACACGGGAATAACAATGATGGCTCCAACGTCATAGACGACTAGATAACTTGAAAGCTGAAGAGCAGATACATAGTACGTCGGCGTGATTTGACATCTCACGTTCGAAGTGTGGTTGGGTCATCGCACATCGCGATGGATTCATGACGATGATAGTAGGTAGCTATCCTCCGCAATTATTAATGGACTTCTGGGTAGCACACCGACCATGTGCATGTTTCGGAGTACATAGCACTGTTGCAGTTCCGAAACGCGGTGCAGGGTACTAGCATTTGAATAAATCCTGGCAAAGACACTACTCCGTGGCAAATGTCGCGATCCCTGGCCATCATCGACGGATGCATCGAAACCATCGACAAAATCCAAGGTCAAGAAGCGGGAAAAGCAACGTGACACCTTTCCATTTTTCCTATCCGCAACCTTCGCATCTATAGATTTGCAATAACGTTGCGTCGCGTCCTACCCGCCGGCTGTCGGATCGTCTTGCGAAGGCTGTCGGTCTGATCAACATGCGATACCCGAAGATCGCGTCACGATATACCAACCGATTGCGCAAGAAGATAGGCAGGCAAGCAGACACGGCAGGCTCAGGCACACCTGTCAAGACTCAAGAGGACAGGAATGTGGAAAGTGGCTCGGGCATCAACATGGCCAACCACATGGCTAGACACGGATCTCTCGTGGAGGCGGGAAAAAGAAAGGGCGAGTTTCACGAGTCGTCGCAGCCGTTAGGCTGGCACCGGCCGGCCGTGATCTGTGATCAATGATCATCAATGCTGGTGCATGTCGAAGATCAGACCGATCGTTCTTCTGTGGCTCAACGCTTCCCTCGTATGTGGCTTGCGCGCGGTCTGGGGTATTCGACGGCAATTCTCCGGCGACATACACGCAAATTTGACTTCCAGTCACGCAGGCTGTCAAGCAAAAAAAGACAGAACGGCAGATCGTCCTCACTAGACACCAGCCAAACAAGCGAAATCATGGACCAATACAAGGCTTCGGTTCAGGGTGTCGACGATGCCTTGGCTAGGCTCAATGCCACTCTCGCTTCCTACAAGATCTCTGGCAATCTGCCGAAGAAATCTGTAGCAGAACCTGTGGCCGAAAGTCCGGTTGCGTCTGAGCAATCTTCGACAAGCACAGCGCAGGTCCCAGAAGAGGTCCGCGGGACCCTGAAGCACCATGTCTATCAGGTGGTGTCAAAGGTCATCGATGAGCCTGTGGATTGGCAAACATGGAATGACATGAGTGATGGAGAGACTGACCAAAAGTACCCTGAGGTTCGTATTTCCATCTAAGCAAAACTCATGCATCGACTTTGTCAACTCACACATTACCCATAGATTGAGAATGAAGATCTTCGACAGCTTCTGCTCGCACTCACGGAGTTCTTCTATCTGTTGGACGATGAGCCATACTGCCTGCTCGTCTACCTGGAGCTGGCATCTACTTACTTGCTTTTGGGGTACCCCGACCTCGCCGCTGGCTCTGCATACAAGGCTTTGCTTCTCACCGATGCTGTCCGTGACGACAGCGACGAGTACCACGATCAGGCGTACCAGGCTTTCGCCCAGGTCATCTCACGTGTTCCGGCTGAGACGAGGCTGCTCGCTATGGAACGAGCCCTCGAAAGAGATCCCGAACGCTACCTGACCGATGCGGACGTATGCTCGCCTGGCGAACCTTTGATCGAAGATGACTTTGAGACCCTTATGGCTTGGTGTGAGAATTTTTACCGGAGAGCAACGTAAGTACTCAATGTCTGTTTCCATTGATCCGCAGCCACCGCTGACCCCCTATCAGATACAAAACTCTGATTCGTTCGCTCATGCTCTGCGGTGATCTCTCAGCTGCTGGTATCTACATGGAGCAAGGGCTTGCTCTGTACAAATACGACGATTCTTTCGTGGAGCTCGACCAAAGCCTCAGGGGCCTCGTTGAGGCACACTACGGCAAGCCTCTCGAAGACTTGTATGACGACGAGAAGCCGCCGTCTAGTTGGCCGTCTGCCTGTCTCGTCAGACGCGAGGTGTACCCTTGGAGCGAGAATGAGCCGGATCGCTTCGCTGAAATCGACGAGATCAACGAGATGATGAATGAGGTCGCTCCGAAGTTTGAAGTCAAGGCTGTCGAGCTTCCTGCGCTGACAGGCGCTTCTGCATCTGGAGTGTCGAAGCAGCTCGGTGTCTTCGCCAAAGAGGATGTTGAGCCTGGCCAGGTGGTACTCGACGAGACGTCTCTGCTTACCGTTAACAACCGTCTGCAAGATATGCTCTGTGATGCGTGCAGTTCTGACATCCCGGATTTGAAGAGTGCCAACAGAGACTCCGTAGCTGCTTGCACAGCTTGCGAGGTAGTGTTCTGCAGCCAGGAGTGCCATGATGCCGCCATGGAGAACTATCATCCTGCGGTTTGCGAGACAGATGCGGAGTCTATCCTCAAGGACCCTGAGCCTAGCGAGGCAGTGGATTCGCTTTATTCCCTTTTGCTGCTTCGCTGCTTTGCCCTGGCCGAGACTCGTGGCTGCCACCCACTTGATCTTCAAGAGATTAAGTATATCTGGGGCGACTTCAACTTCACCGACGTAGATCGAGACTTCCGCCGCACCAGCCCGGCCGACCAAAAGTCAGACGCCTTCGCTGGATTCCCACGCTCCTTGCCCTTCCAGTTCAAGTACAACATCACTCTACCGTTCCACATGCTCGAGAAGATGGACATCGACATTTTTGCCAACCCTCAGTACGATGTCTGGGTTTTCAACACGCTGTTCTCCAAGTTCAGAGGGACGGCGTCGGCTCGGCTGTCTGGAACCGGCGGATCCATCGCCCGAGGTCCGGACGTTTGCGCCGTGCATCCCATGTGGTGTCTGGCAAACCACTCTTGCGACCCGACCGTTACGTGGGAGTGGGGTGGAAGTATCAAGATGTCCACGAGGGAGGAGCGCGCTGAATGGCAGGGTAAAGATTGCAAGAAAGTGTTCAACAGCCCTGGTCTCAAGCAAGGCGAGGAGATCTTGAACCACTACTGTGATCTGAACCTGCCGGTTCAAGATCGCAGAGAGTGGGCTCGTGGAGCATTGGGTGGTGACTGCCAATGCGAAAGGTGTGTGTGGGAGGAACAACAACAAAAGGTGTAGGGTGGGCCGCCGGAGTCTGTTTGTTAGATCTAATCAGCAGGTGAAAGACTCTCGATACTGTTGCCATTGGATATCAAGGCACTAGGATTCACGGACCTCAGACCACTGTTAACATGCATATAAATTTACATATGCTCTAAGCAGCAACTTATGGACCATTCTATCAGGAGCTACCTATCTTTACACCGCCTATGGTACATCATCACACGCTATAACTATCGACGGCTCCACTTCAGATGATCGATAAGACGATCAGATGAATGGATTCGTGATATCAGCGACTCGATAGCGTGTGATGTTACGATACTTTAGCCAATACGGCGTTATCCTTATCAGCCTCACATGTCATATACGATACTTTCATCACTTGAACTACAAGATGATGTTCACAAGCGTCCTAGGAGCAATGTTTGTGTAGCTCTCAAACATGTGTCGACATTGAGTTGCATGCGATTTCGTTTGCTACAACTCCGGCCGATGCATAAGTACTTCCATTTCCCTACTTCCTCTACAATCTTTTCATTCCACTACCACCACCAGACCGATACAACTGCCTCTATCTCTTCAGTCCTACTCACACCTAACTTCTCCTTGACAACACCTATACAACATCAAGCAATCACTTGGACCCTCGCCATCATGAGGGTGATCCATCTTCTCCTGGCTGCCTTGCAGCTTGCCCTGTAAGTCAATACCAGTGCTACATTCGATTACGGAACATGTTTACTAATAATTATAGCTCCGTCCTCGCCGCCAACCAAGGCGAAGCTCCTCGCCGCCCGGCTCATCATGCCGATCGCCCTCTCCGTTGGAGTAGCCTGGTCGCCGGGCACTTCAATGCGACCTCTGGTGTGATTCACTACACGGCTCCTGTCACTGGTGTTTCTGTGGCTATCTTGCCCTCCTCTACTGGCTCCGGCACGGTCAGAAACATCTCCTCGAGTACCTCAACTTCCGGCTTGGGGAAGACTCACCACGTGTCTATCGTCACTGTTACCGCCAGGACTACTGTCACGGAGACGAGTTGCTCGGTTTCTTCACTCTTGACCGGTTCTTTTAAAATCACCCAAAAATCACTCAGCGCTTTGTCGACTGCTTTGCCCATTGGCGACGTCGTGAAAAGCATCCTTCCGATCACGTCCAACATGCACAAGACCAACTTGGGCCCGGTTTCTAACATTCCTGAGTCTACAGTATCGTCGCCGGCACTCAACAATGCTGAGACATCGAAGCCAGTTGTGGCAATGGTGACGAAGACCGTATTTACCACGACCTGGACATCTGTCGTTGGTAAAACCGTAACCCAAGTCCCTCTTGCGGCAAAGCCAAGCGACTCGTCGGCCATCGATGATAAACCTCAACAGCCGATCGATCAAGCCTCTGGGAAGCCAGTCTTTCCACCCAAGATCACTTTTGCAGTCCCGATTGGTGTTTTGACAAAGCCGACGACTTCGTGCACTTCGAACAGCACCGCTTCTCCTGGAATTGCAGGAACCCCGTCGGGAGGTCTTCAAGTAAGCCGCCCACTCCCAACTGTCCACACTGGTATGCCAGTCGTTGGAGCCACCGAATCGTCTCCATCTCACCCGACCCCGAGAATCCCGGTCGTCCCCAACCTCCCATTCGGACACCCGCCGCTTTTCTCGAACGAAACGATCGTTCGTAGCCACACCACGCTGAGTTTTTACCATGAGAAACCAACCGTTCACCCGGGCACAGCATCTGTACTCGCATCGCTCTCCAGACACCACGTTTCGAGACCCAGCACCACTCACCAGGCGGCCAAGTGCACGACCACCTTCCACAACCTTCCGACCCATCCTTGCACGAGCACCCATTACGTCCACACGAAGACCATCGCGGTCGACTGTTACGACTGTGTTGGTGAGCAAGCCCATGCTCCGAAGCCGGCCTACCATGAAGGAAAGGTAAGATTCCCCATCCGCGAGACCACGACCATACCCAATTTTTTGAATGTGACTAATCGTTTCCGACAGGTCTGCAAAGAATCCGCCGTGGCTACAGTCACTCTTCCCGTCAGCCGGAAGACCGTTTGCGCTGGGCCGATGATGGCGACTGGTGGCATTATTGTCCATTCGAAGGGAAAGTTCTCGTCCACGCACGTTGCCAGCAGCGGTTTTGTGACGAGCACTTCGGCCGTATTCCATGGTGCCGGTTATGGCCATGGAAACTGGACTGGTCGTGCTTGATGAACTGGGGCGCAGGCAGCGAGGCGGTCTTGTAATTGTATCACTGGAGATCATTTGGAGATTGATGTTGAGAAGGGCGTCTGGCAAAAATACTCGGGCTGAAATGATCGCCTTGGATATTGCTCTGCTGCGACGCGGCCGGCTACATTCAGGGCGATTAGAATCGAGTATATAATACAAAAAGTAAATTGATTACACTGAGACAATGGAAAAGACGGAAACAACATAGAATATACGTCGGAACTTCTTCAAATTCATATCAGGAGCCTTTTTGACCCCGTAAAGTGGCTACGTAAAGAGTACAGGTGCAAAATTAAAAGCCACCAATGTTTTGTTTCAACAAAGAACGCCCATTGCCTCTAACCATTATGCATGAAATTTAGTCAACACAGACTCGCTTTGCGCAGTAATCTAGTCGACCTCCTCCATGGCGCTCTCGCCAGTGGCGGCGTCTGCAGGAGCCTCAGTGGCAGTCTCGTCCGAGGTGGTGGCCTCCTCGTCGACGTTCAGGCCGAGGGAGACGAGCTTGTGGATGCGCTCGGCGTAGGCGGCGGGCTCGTCGATGGTGAAGCCGGAAACGAGGAGGGAGGTCTCGTAGAGGAGAGTGGTGATGCTCTTGACGGTACGGTCGTTCTCGCCGTCGGCCTCGACCTTGCTCTTGAGCTCCTTGATGATGGGGCTCGAAGGCGAGATCTCGAAGGTCTTCTTGGAAGACATGTACGAGGACATGGAGGTGTCACGGAGGGCCTGGGCCTTCATGATACGCTCCATGTTGGCGGACCAACCGAACTGGCCAGTGCGGATAGCGCAAGGGGAGTTGACGAGCTTGTGAGAGACAACAACCTTCTCGACCTTGTCGCCGAGAACGTTCTTGAGGGACTTGGTCAGACCCTCGAAGGCCTTCTCCTCCTCCTCACGCTTCTTCTTCTCCTCGTCGGTCTCCTCGAGCTCGAAGTCCTTGGTGATGTCGACGAGCTTCTTGCCGTCGAACTCCTTGAGCTGGGTGAAGGCGTACTCGTCAATGGGGTCGGTAAGGTAAAGAACCTCGAAGTTCTTGGCCTTGAGGGCGTCAAGGAAGGGCGACTTCTCGACGGCCTTGATGTTTTCGCCGGTGATGTAGTACATGTTCTTCTGGTGCTCAGGCATGCGGGTAACGTAGTCCTGGAGGGAAGTAAGGTCCTCGCCAGACTTGGTGGTGTTGTAGCGAAGGAGCTTAGCAAGGACATTGCGGTTCTGGCTGTCCTCGTGAACACCGAGCTTGATGTTCTTGGAGAAGGCAGCGTAGAACTTGTCGAACTGCTCCTTGTCCTCGGCGATCTCGGTGAACAGCTCAAGGGTCTTCTTGACGATGTTCTTCTTGATGACCTTCATGATCTTGTTCTGCTGGAGAGTCTCACGGGACAGGTTGAGGGGCAGGTCCTCGGAGTCGACAACACCCTTGACGAAGGAGAGCCACTCGGGAACGAGGTCGGTGGCATCGTCAGTGATGAAGACGCGACGGACGTAGAGCTTGATGTTGTTCTTGGTCTTCTTGGCCTCGAACAGATCGAAGGGAGCGCGCTTGGGAACGAAGAGGACAGCGCGGAACTCGAGCTGACCCTCAACGGAGAAGTGCTTGACAGCAAGGTGGTCCTCCCAGTCGTTGGAGAGCGACTTGTAGAACGCACCGTACTCCTCTTGGGAGATCTCGGTGGGGTTGCGAGTCCAGATGGGCTTCGTCTTGTTGAGCTCCTCCTCCTCGATCTTGCTCTCCTTGACCTTCTTGGTCTTCTTCTTCTCATCCTTCTCCTCATCCTCGTCAACCTCCTCGACCTTGGGCTTGTTGTCGTTCTCCTCGTCCTTGGACTCCTCGGCCTCCTCATCGGGGACCTCGGTCTCGGTCTCCTTCAGGACGTGAAGGTAGATGGGGTAGGAAATGAACTCGGAGTGCTTCTTGACGATCTCCTTGACCTTGGCCTCCTTTAGGTAGTCGGTCTGCTCATCCTTGAGATGGAGAATGATCTTGGTACCGCGGCCGATTTGCTCGCCCTCGGTGTCGGTCTTGATGGAGAAAGTGCCACCAGCGCTGGACTCCCAGATGTACTGCTCGTCATCGTTGTGCTTGGAGACGACAGTGACTCTGTCGGCAACGAGGTATGCGGAGTAGAAACCAACACCGAACTGACCAATCATGGAAATGTCGGCACCAGCGGTGAGGGCCTCCATGAACTGCTTGGTACCGGAACGGGCGATCGTACCGAGGTTGTTGACGAGGTCGGCCTTGGTCATACCGATACCAGTGTCCTTGATGGTGAGGGTCTTGTTGGCCTCATCGGGAATGATGTCAAGACGAAGGTCCTTGTTGGAGTCGAGCTTGCTAGGGTCCGAAAGGGCCTCGTAGCGGATCTTGTCGAGCGCATCGGAACCGTTGGAGATGAGTTCTCTGAGGAAGATCTCCTTGTTGGAGTAGACGGTGTTGATGATGAGGGAGAGGAGCTGAGAGATCTCGGCCTGGAACTCGAATGTCTCGGCCATGGTGACGGTTATGTGTGGGGATTAGATGGAGAGGTGTATGTCTGGAGAGTATGTGAGTGAATGCTTTTCGGGACGGCGCAGCGAAATAATATGAGCTGAGCTGGCTGCAGAGACTGATGGATTGCCCTGGGCAACGGCGGCGGCTGCGGCTAACAATGGCTGGGAGCTCTGCGATGGAGTGACTTACGATTTGCGAAGGTCACGGAAAGGTGGGCGTGACTGCGTAAAGATGAGTAGGTTGTGTTGTGGGATGGCAAAGGCCGGGTATATCTTGTTGGAGTGGTGTAGTGGAGAAGGAGGGAATGATGAGGCTGAAGAGGGCTCTTCTTATGAACACCTGCAAAATATTCCAGCCCGTTCCAGCAATCGCGCGCCAGTAGATTCCACTCTGTTCGACTGCTTTCCAAACCTTCTGGGGAACATACCTGAGGCATCCACGCTTGGGCCAGCCAGCTCTGAACTGCATTCTAGAACCAGTGCAACGACTCGAGTATGATGAAACAATAGTTTGATATCATTGCATGTGAGAGTGTTACACGAGCATGTCAGACTCGGCATACGCGCAGCGCAGGCTTCACTCTGGTGACCTTTACAAACCCCAATGGCTTCAATTACATTCAATGCTAGCGATCCTGCCACCGCCATCAAGGTCAAGGTACCAAAGCTCACCGAGCACGGGCTTGGAACCTCACTTGCCACCGCGCAATTGGAATTCTCTATACAGTGTTTACTAATCACATGCTCTTCTTGCCTTGCACATCAACCAAGCAAGTCGCCCAACTTGTCGCAATACGCGCTCGGCACCACGGCGGCACCCTCGGCCAAAAACTCCTCCTTCTTGCTGACACCGGTCAAAACACACAGCGTACCTCCCAGCCCGCCCTCAATACCAAACTGAATGTCCGTGTTCAGTCTATCGCCGACCATACAAGCCCTCTTGCGATCGAATTTGAACTTGCCCTCGATCGCGTCCATCATCGCCTGGCTAGGCTTCCCTAAAGCCAAGGGCTCCTGGCCGGAAGCCTTCACCAGCGGTGCACTCATAGAGCCCGCGCCGGGGAATAATGAACCAGCGCTCGGGAGGGTCGAGTCGATGTTCGTAGCCAGGAATTTCGCACCACGGCGGAGGTAGGCCTGGCCATATGCCACCTTGAGGTAGTTCATGTGGTAGTCGAGGCCAGTGAGGACGATAGCAACGTTCTCATCGAGAGCTTCGCCGCTGGCAATGCGTTCGAAGTCTTCGGGCTTGACATCGCGACGCAGCTCAGGGTCCGTGCCACCACAGTGCGGGACGCCTTCAGAGTCGAGTTCCTGTTCCATGCCGCTCTCACCGAGCACGTAGACCTTGTTCTTGGGACCCTCGAGCTTGAGGATACGGGCGATGTAGATGGCGGCGCTGTAGGAGGAACCAAAGACTTCGTCCTGTGGTAAATGTTAGCTCCTACCGCCCATGCGATAAGTAGCCTGATCGGGCATATGTACCTCGGATGCGGAGATCCCCATGCCATCAAACTTTTTCTTGTAATCCGCACGGGACTTGGTGCTGTTGTTCGTCACAAACACGAGCTGTTTGCCTGGTACATCCCTGTGAGTGCCATGTCGCACGCTTTCTCCCAGCGGTGTCCTGGACACATACCTTTCTTGCGCAGCATATCAATTGTTTCTGCTGTGCCAGGGAACTTGTGCTCGCCGGACCATAGCACACCTATCCTTCAATTATAGTCAGCCTACTGGCCTTCTCTTCCTTTCACAGCCAGTCGCATGATCGAATAGTGGTGGTAATGGGCAGGGCATGCGTACCATCGCAGTCGAAGAGGAATACCTATACTGGATCAGTACTTGTATTCCAATATAGAAGCTTGTCAAGTTTCAGAGACTTACATCGAACTGATCAACGAAAGCATCGATGCCAGCCTTGTCGCCGGTCAAGTATTTGGGCTGTGCCATTCTGCTCGTTGCCGCGGATAAGTGTCTGGGCTGTGTTGGTTGTGGAAAGCGATCGGTCCTAAACACAGGACACTTTATGGCGAGAGATGACTTGCCAGGTATACGCAGAGCGCGGATCAACACCATGAACAGTGATGTGTTGGGACTTTTTGGCGGCACGATTGGTTGGAGGGGTCTTGCCGATGGTCGGACTTTAATCTTGCCGGCGTCGGCTGACTCAGGATCACCACTCCACCTCTTGCATAACGACATCTCGTGTATTTCACCTCGCTACCGCTGCTATAACGGATTGAAGGTACTTGGAGGTACCGTTCTTATCACTCCGCCATTCATCATGGATGTTTCTGATGACTGGCCTCCCCCAACCGAGCTGCTATACCGCCTAGCAGATGGTACAGTTGTAAAGGCGGCGGTCACCGATGAGGTGCTTGCCAATGAGATGGCAGATGAGGTAGATGCCTCTCGAAGAGGCTTATGAAGAGGCTCTCCAGGATGCTTATGAGGAAGCGTATGAGGCGGCTTACGAGGTGGCTTACGTAAAAGCTAGAGCGGTCGCTGAAGAGGCATCTGATGCAGAAGATGAAGATGAATCTCGAGGGGAAGTTGGCGAGGTACTCGGAGAGAAAACTGGAGAGGGAGTCCGAGGAGAAGTTGGAGATGCAGCCAGAGAGGAAGTCAGAGATGGAGTCGAAGAACGAAGCACCGAGGAAGCCGAAGTGCGTGCCACCATTGAACAGCCACAGGAAGACGCTTCGCCAGCAGTTGCTAGTGGCGTGCATGAGATACTACGGGCAGGGAGTTGCCCTCTTGAAATCGGCCCCTGGCGGCAGATATGTTTCGAGCTCAAGACGCCCATCGAGATGACAGTACAGCAGTTCGATCTGATCTGGCCATACATGACCAACTGCTGGTCATTCAGTTCCAACAGTCACAACTACGGCGATTATTTCTTATATCGCTGCGTCTTCGGTGCAAAGGGTAGAGAGACGTCCGGCCACGGTGTGCGAGCAAAGAAAAGAAGGGCAATCAACGGCTGCCCTGCATACCTGAAGATAATCCCACAGTATGCTGGCGAGGATAGAGACAGAGAAGTGGTCGGCTATACTTTCAAAAGGCTCAAGAATCCTCACAACGATGACCATAGCCTCGACACAGCCGACATGGCGAAGATGAACGCGACTCTCGTCGATATGGTAGCCTACCAGCTCTCTCTTGGAAAATCAATTGGCGATGTACGCGATATCATGCGTGCAAAGCACGACAAAGTCGCCGAGCAGCACTTTTTGGACGCTGGAGGCAGAAAACTGGACTATCAAGTTGTCGCTAACATTTTGAGGCATCCCAAGCGCTGAACAATAGTGGGCTTACGTTGCATTATACTCCTACCGGTCGGCTGACTACACGGGCACATGAACAGGCTTGAGCCTACGAACATCACATCACAAACACGGAGTCAACGATGGGGTCAACACTTGCCCTTTCCGTGCGACAATTGTCAACGACTTCAACGGCGGCTTTGCAATGTACGTCAGATGGTCTGGCAAGTTCCGGGATGCTCTCAAGTTCAGGGTTACTGTCGATTGACATGTGACTAGAACAGACTTCTCGAGGCTGAAACTGCGGGTATTCCACTCCAACCATATCCGCGTCAAGGAAAATCGCCGAGTCATTCGTGTTCTTCAGGAAAGCGGCTTCGGCATCCTAGGAATATACCTGCCCTACGCCTGACCTCTACCTGCGCCGGCCAAATCCCCATGCGTCCTGGCCTTCCTCCTCAGCCTCCTCTCCACTTCCGCCGCCTCTCGCAAAACCCTATGCACCTCAATAGTGCTTTTCGGGGGTTCGCCACTGATACGATTCGTAGTCGATAATGGCAGAACCTGCTGCTGTTGCTGTTTTTGCGGAGGCCAACGGTCTGAAATGCGCACGCGGTTGATCGGCTTTGGGCTTTGGACCGACCACGACGATGGTGGTGTTGGAGAAAGGTTAGGAGCGATGGAGGATTTTGTACGCGTGAGAGGAGGCGGTTTGAGACGACTGATGGATCGTTGTGCTGTTGCCATGGGGGTTGGATTTGAAGCGGAGTAGTCGACCGGGCGTAGGACAGTAGATGGGAGCGCGATCGGAGCCTGAAAAGAATTGTTGCGAGTCGAGGGCGCGGTGAAATAGGTTGATTCAGGCGATGGTGATGCGTTATTAGGTGTATCTTTGTGTTCGAGCACTGATGTATTTACTGCGGGAGGCCTGGGCGTCGGTGCTCCGCTCGATTGTTCGGGTGTCGGTCGCGGTGTATCACCGTGTTTCGGCGTGCGCGAGATGTCAAGATTCATCTCCGCAGCAATGGCATGCAGATCTTCCAATAGTTCAACCATGGAACATGACTTGACTTGCGTCAGTCGCTGAGACTTCGGCGCGGACCCAGACCCATCACTTCCGGACTGAGCAATATCTGTGTTCGACGGTAGAGGATGTTCGTCGACAGAGCCGAGTTGGGCCACGGCTCGTGATACTTGGACCAGATTTTCCGAAAGCCTCTGGGTAGACTCGCGAGTGAGAGGTCCTCTGCGGCTGTCGTAGGCCAAGCGATCGAGAATTCCTTCATGTTGAACAACGATGAACCGGCCAGAGTCGTAGGTGGGCCCTATTGTGTTGGGCACTTTGGCGACACTCGACAGTGCAGTCAGTGGTGTCGGGTTGGACAAAGGCTCAACCGCACCGTGAAAGCGTGCAGCGGCTTCGAGTACGCGATCACTGACCTGTAAGCTCTCGCGCCTCTTGTAGCCTTGTTCGGCAGCGCAGTCGGGGCAAACGTCTTCTGCATGCAAACGCTTAGCTCTTTCCTCGAAAATCCACGGGCTTGTCGCCTCCAACTGTGAAGGGCGGATCATGCCGACGGGGATGTACGCACCACTTCGACTTTGCTCGACCATATCTTTGGTCGGACTGAATTTACGAGCGGCGGTAGGTGGGTGGCGGCCATGACGGGGACAGTTGTCGATTGTCCCAAGTGGCAACCCGCGCAGATTGCCAATTTCCTAAGGTAAGCTTTTGCGACGGGTCAAAATGTTCTCGCTTTCACGGGCGACACTTCCAGAGTTTATGACTGGATCTTCTTGGTTGGTTGGTGATGTTCCTGGGGACCTTGTCTCAGGTTGTGGTTCGGGGTCAGGAGGATCCTTGAGCATAGGCATTGAGCGAGCGGGTTGAGGGGAGTGGATGTATGGCTCTCCCTGAGGTATCGAACGATGAATAGGGGACTCAGGTCTACAAGGAGATCCGGTGCTTGTTCTCCAGGGGAAGCGGCGGACGTGAAGTGGAAATATCAATTCAACTGCAGGCTCGTCATCCACGTGGCGGTGCTTGCGATGAACTTGAGCATGGCGGGTGTGTCCCGCCGGCTGGAAGTGCTGCGGCATAGGTATAGCATTCATAAGCTCCAGACTTCGTATCCTGGCCGCAACTTGGCCAGAAGGTACTTGCGACACTCTCCGCTCTACTGTCAATTGTTGTTGCGCTTTGGTTTCGACTTCCGAAGGCCCATCCATTGACGCCATCGGAAACGTGTCTTCGGTGTGGGCTGACCGAGGCTCTGCGTGTCCTCTGCAGGTCTTGCGATGGCAGGTGTGTTCTCGGTCCCACTGGACATCATCTCGCGGAAGCGTGATGACTGGTTGGAACGAGGGGTCGATTCCGTTGGAAGTGCTGGCATGCTCTGAGCGCTTTTTGCACCGCTGCTGTACCCGACAAGTGGTCGATTTGGAGTCACATCGCTCACAAGTGCATCGGTCGGAGACCCTGTCTTTGGAGCATCCGGCTTGAGATCCTTCGTATGAATTGTTGTAGCAGCCCTGGCCAGACTGTGTGTGTGGGCAGGCTCTTCCACTTCTGGCTCCTGGACAGAAGAGGCTAGAGACACCGACGATCGGGAGGACAGCGGAGTTGGAAATTGACGTGGATTCTCTGGTATGGAAGCTGTCCTTTCCTTTGTGGATTTCGTCGGCGTCTTGGCCGCAGACTTGGTGTTGTTGTGCACGGTATCGGGCAAGCGGGGATTCAGAGGTCGATCCATCGACCGAGGAGCCTCTACTTCTGCCGCCATTTTCTCTGCTTGAAGTCTTGCGATAGCCACGCTGATTTCCCGAGATGCAGACGGCGTCAGCGGAACACCGATCTCCTGTTTGCAGCTCTCGCAGACCGAAGCGTGGTGATGCAGCCCTTTGTCGTGACCCACTTGCGCCAGTGGAGGCTCTTCTTTCCGAGGCCCTCGCGGCTTCAGAATGCCGTGTAAGGCCTTCGACGTTGGCGTAGTTGGTTTTCGACCAACAGTTGGCGGCAATGGAGCCGTCTCCCATGATATTTCCTCGATCTCCACTCTTGGTGTTACCACAGGCGTCATCGTTGGTGTCCGCGTTGGCGTGCCGTTCATGAATGGCGTGTGTCCAGCACTCGAGCCCTCGTCCTCGAGATCTTCCTGAGACCTGCGACCTGTGAAATGGAAGAACGATCGGGTCGACGAGCCCATGCGCTCCGCCAACCTGTTGCCGTAGAAGCCGCGATCGTTTGTGAAGCTCGAGTGCCCAGAGATCGGGGAACGGGACGACCGACGCGTCAGATCCTCCACGCTGTCGCCTGTTGCAGATGTTTGACGCGTGCGTGAGCCAGCAGTAGCGGTGTTGTTCAAAGACGTTTGGCTCTTGCGTACTAGCCTCGAGAGCCTCCTGCGCTGTTTAATTGATCCTTAGCACTCACTATTTATTGATGGCAGGGGAGCTGTGGACATACGAGTTTTCGCGCAAACGAGTCGTTCATCGCTTTGTCTGCTGGGGGCACGCGGAATGCCAGTTCGGACCGGATATTGATCGATGTCCCGCACACGCAACACAGGAGAGTGGCTCTCGCCAGACATCAAGCTACTGTCAGTAGCAGTGCATTGGGTGAGGGGATGAGGAAGCCGGGTAAGTGAGGGAATGAAGTGAAAAGGGAACGATATGGTGTAGTGAATGATGGGCTTGAGGAGTTTTCAAAGAAGAGGTTGTAGCAGATGATGAGTGCGAACAGCGAAAGATGAAACACTCGTACGAGACCAGGAAGCTGCGACATGCCATACAAGGGCAGCTGCATTTGACAAGGAAAATTGGAAGCGGTGGACCAGGAAGACGAGCGTTGGTAGAAGCATTCAATCAGGCGAATATAATACACAGCAAATCTACGCTGCATTTACAGAAGTAAAATCTTACTTAAGGACGGCCTGCAGGCTCTCGAGAACCTATTCACGAATTAGTCAACATCGCCAAAAGTTGAAGCGAAACCAGAAACCCATACCTCAAGCTCAATCTTGGCCTCAGCAATGTCCTGCTCGCTACCGCTGCCGCCGGCAATCTTCTGAGCCTCCACAATCTGGTTCTTGACGGACTCTGCGCTGAAATCTTCAAGAGCGTAACCCTCAACAGCGTTGATGCTGAGCTTAGAACCGGGCTGGACGGTAGCGAAACCGCCAGAAACTGTCCATGTGCCAGATTAGTTCCATGTCCGTCAAGTTGTCCAAGTATCCTTCAAGTCCACCTCGAGCTCTCCGATGAATGGATGTGACGTACGGAAGTACTGTTTGCTGGCGCCAGCCTCCTCAATGATCTCGACAAGACCAGGCTTGAGCTGCTCAATGGCAGGAACGTGGTTGGCGAGGATACCCATCTCACCGGACTCGGCGGGGATGTTGACCTGGACGCTGTTCTCGGGTATCAGTTCCGCCATTCGCTCAGGGTTCGATATTCTCAGATCGCGTTGTGGTTCTTGATTGTCAGACATACACATCGTGGGACTTGTAGATAGCCTGTGCGCAAGAATATGATCAGCTCAGCTCTCAAATGCACCTTTCCGAAAGCTCTCAACAATCCTCCTTCAATCCGGTCTTTTCCCATCCCATCTCTGCCCGAATGAAATCCCTCCGTCTTCTTCTCATTCTCGATTCACGCATTCCCTCCCAAGCTCTCCCAAGCTCCTCCAATCCTCCCCTGACGTACCTGGTGAGGCAGGGCCAGACTCAGCTGAATCTTGTCGGGGGCAACATCAGCGTATCCGCGGCGCTGGACAGTGCGGAAGGCGTTGAAGGCCGGGCGGGCGGCGCGAGCGACACGGAAGGCGTTCATTATGGCGGTACGGTGGATTGAAGAGGAGGATGAATGCTGTAGCGATGGAGGTATCCCCGTGCAGTCGGGTCGCAAACTGTTGCTGTCGCTGGAAGGAGCGTTTCGGGAGGGGCCGAGCTTTCCGACGCGCTTGGCTTAGGGTTGGGGTTATCGGTCAGAATCGGAAGCTCGACTTGCTTCACGCACAACAACACTCGCATATCACGGTTTGATCAAGTGAAGGCAACGCTCTACCATTCATCAAGCTCAACTGACATCTTGAGGGCGTCATCGCTACAATACTGTCCTTAAGCCCAGGCAGCTGTCCCAAAGATGAACGCCGACCTCACTAACAGAAGCTCCACGAAGATGTACAACTTTGTTAGCGAGGCGTGTAATGCCGCTGATGATGAACTTGCGCTTCGCTATGTGGGCATGCGAGCCTTAGTCGAAGAAGAAGGAAAAAAGCGCCCAACAATCCAACGATCAAGTTGCGAAGAGATATTCCCATATTCATGATCACACATCAAGAAGAAATAACCATGTGTTCCAAACCATCCAAGACAACACCAACATTCCGGCACCTTCTCAACACAATCCATCGAAAGACGCCACCTACTCCCTCTTCTTGTTATTTCTCGGCAAACCCAACCAAAGCAACAGGATGAAGATCAAAAGCGCCAAAATGATCGGCTGCAACACCTGCACGCCCTTGGCCTGCGCCAACGCACCCACAGCGAACGGGAAGATGGCGCCACCACTGCCTCCAAAGGCTGCGGCGAAACCAATGGCCGACACGTGCAAGTGCTTGGGCAGCAGTTTGGTCATGACGACGACGGCCGCGGGGAACAGCGGGCCCAAGAAGAAGCCCTGCAGCGAGACCGCAACAGCAGACACATAGAACTGCGGCACAAGCCAGAACATCAGTTGCAAACCCGCGGAAATGGGCAGGTAGATCATGATGGAGAGGCGTTCGCCGATGCGCGGCGTCACGAAGCCTAGGATCACTCGCCCGACCGTGATGCCCAGCCAGAAGCCTGTGGCTACCATTCCCGAAGCGAACGGCGCTCCGTTGCGGACGTTCATCATGAATACTACAATCCAACCACCCAGCGCCACTTCAGCGCCCACGTAGCCTAGTAGGAACAGGGCGGCTAGCCAGGTTGTGCGAGCCGCTGGCATGCGAGCGATCGCTTCGCGCAGACGCGAGCCCGCTGCATCGGTGGTGCGAGGGTTTGCGAGACGGAAAGCCAGGGCGTCGGCCTTGTAGAAAGCTGCGAACGAGGTTCCGAGTTCTAGCACGGCGGCTCCAATCATCACGTAGTACCAGTAATACCAGGGCAAACCCGCCGAGACGATCATGGAGGTCGCGATGAGGGGAGCGACGACGGCTCCGGCGCCGTAGATTCCGTGGAGAATGCCCAACAGCTCGTTAGCGTTGGCCATGGCGCCGACCCATGCGTTCCAGCCCGAGTCTTCGATGCCGTTACCCAGGCCGGCAATCATGTAGGAGATGACCAGGACGGGGTACGGCGGGTGGACAGCGATGATGACATAGGCGGTGATATGGCAGAGTGGGCCAATGAAGGCGACACCGCGTTGGCCGAATTTCATGTGGACGGCATTGTTGACGAAGGCTGCCAGAGTGTAGCCGACGAAGGGCGAGAGGAAAATGAGCGAGATGACAGTGTAGGAGAGTCCGTAGTATTCCTCAAGGTATGGGATGACAGCGCCGTAGGCTGCGTCGTTCATACCCATAACAGTAAAGGACCAGAGGACGGCCAGGAAGCGGGAGATGTTGATGCGCGGGTTGTTCCAGGCCTCCAGCTGCTCTGCAGATGCGGTCGTCGGTGACGGCAGAGTCTCGTTGCGATCTTGCGTGTTCTCACCATCGGCCAGAGTGCGTCCTCCATCGGTTGTGTTGAGCTTGGGAGAGACGATGGGCCTGTCCTGCTTGAGAACGGCTGGCTGTAATTCCATGGGCTCATCCACCAGAACGGCGGTAGAAGAGCCGCCGTTGCGATGCTCGACACTCATGGCTGTGTGTACCGATCTCAGCGAGTGGAAGATTCTCAACCCACCAGCTGGAATGGTAGAAGTGTCGAAGCCGGAAGACGGACGGAGATGGCGACCCAGGGAAATGTAGCTTCACATACATGCAGTCAAGCAGGTGCGCAAATCAGTCGTATCTTTTAAAAGATTCACAACACCGGTGAGTTACGGGATAAGGCGCAGACATCCGCCAAAGCAGAGCATACCGCGTGCTTGGCGATGATGTGTCGCAGGTACGTCTTTCCCTCCAACATCCAACCACGTCGACGGGTTGTCCAGAAGAGGGCACAGGCGCCGACTGAGCGGAGAAATACCCCGAATGTGGGTCCTTTTCCTGTGGGGAATAATATCAAGAGAGAATCCACGTTTCCTTCTGGGGGGAAGACGAGTCGGGACAGTGTTGCCATTCAACTTGATCTCATGCGTTAGGATCAAGCTCTGAAACTTGCAAGTATAACGAGATTTGATGATCAAGTGCATCTTTCGTACATATACTAACTACATTGTTGAAAAATTTCACGGTCGTTAGTTGATACAATTCGAGGGATCGGACAGCGATAGTTGTAGGTTGTCCCGATCTTACTTGCCCCAAGAGGTTTCCCACCGCTTCCTACCAACCTAGTCAAAGCACCGTAGCTTGGCTCTCTCACCCATCAATTGATAGACGCGGCGAGCATGATGTTGTGCACTTGGCAGTTAAAACGAGATTAACACTCGAGTCATGGCTCTGGAGAGCCATGATTGAAAAAGAAAAAGTCTACAGAATCAAAGATGGAAAACAAACGATTCGATCGACAATAGAGTTTGGTATATATATCATTCATGCGTAAGGTTCAAAAAGCCGCATCGGAGAATCAAAAAGAAGGGGAGACTACCTAGTCAGATCTGACAATCGTGAGAAGAAAAGAAAGTCCCCAATGACCATACACCCAGCCTAAGCAACACACATGCTTCCGCAGCGAGTGCATGGTTTTTTCTATCACCCATGGTGGATCGTCCACCTTTAGCCAATTTAGTCAGCCGGCATGTCCTGCCTTGTCCAGTCCAGTCCAACCTATTACCTAGTCCGTTACAAGAATTAAAACAGATTCCTTCTCTCTTTCACTCTCTCGCGTCCATGGCCGTAGTGCACGTGAAGTCGTCGCAATTTTGTTGAATTGTGGTTGCTGTGGGGTGATATTCTCCAAATTCTTGGGAGGCTCGCCTGACGGCGGCTTTGTGAAATAGTCCAATGCCGTCGGCGTGATGACCAATTCTGCCTTGCGTGCCATGTTTATTTGTCACCACCACCGCCAGGCTGCAGAGCGTGACTGTGACCGGGAGCTCTGAAGACGGTTCCATTTTCTTCCTGGCGACACACGAGGGCATTCTGCACCCAAGGATCGGCCAGGACTTCGTCCATGGTGGCACGCTTACGAGGATCCAGTTCCAACATGCGGCCAATAATGTGTCTCGTCTCGCGCGGCAGCAGACGGAGCAGGCGCATAGGGCCCTTGATGGTACCCTGCTCGGAGTTCGTCGGTTGGCGAGACGGAGGTTCGGTCCGCGGTGGTTGTTCGTTGTGGTGCTTGTTGTGGCTCTCGTCGTGAGCGCCGGTCGGGTTGCGAGATGCTGGTTCGGATTGTGTGCCACGTTTCGAGTCGTCGTGGCGGTGGGTATGAGGGGTCATGGAGCGACGGTTTGCCTCGAGTTGGCGTTCTTGCTCCGGATCAGGCGGGGAGACAAAGAGTCGGTATGAGTTGTCCGAGATGCGTGGTGCTTTCCATGGGAAACGGCGAAGTGTCATGCAGCAGAATATTATAGCTATTGACCAGACATCTGCCGGTCGAGGATCGTATTTCTGGTTGTCGTAAACTTCGGGCGCGAGGTAGGGATCACTGCCGACGACACCTGTTACTTGTTAGCATGGGGTTCTCAATCAGACCAGGTTCAGATCTTTGCTTACCTGTCGCCAACACAACCTCATTTTCAAACGGATAGCGGAAGACAACCGCACTCCCGAAATCAATCAGTTTCATAATACCGTGCTCGTTGATAACAACGTTATCAAGCTTGAGATCACGATGAGCCAGTCCCATCTGGTGCAAATAACAGACACCACTGACGATTTGCAGCGTGGCGCAAGTAATCTCATCCCTTGTCATCTTGCCGGTCATGACCGTAGCGAATAGATCGAAAGGCGCATACTCCATGACCTCGTACCATTTGCCCTTTTCGTGGATGATATCGATGGTTTCGATGACGTTGCCGTGGTGCAATGTCGAGCCAATGCAAAACTCGGCGGTGACCTTCTTGTTGTACTCTCTCTCGGATTCGTAGGCATGGCGGTCACGGAACTGCTTCACAGCGAATGTGGTACCGTCGCCTGTGCGTTTCATGAGACGCACCGAGCCTCCGGCACCCGATCCGAGTATCTTGCCAAATTTGCCGTACTTGGACACCAGGCCGTGGTCGTCCGCAAATGGCATGTTAGGCGTTTGCGAGCCACTAACCGGCGGCGTCCTCGTTCCATCTCCCGACTCTGACCTGCGCTTTGCTTCCTTTTCCTTCTCTTTCTCTTTGCTGTGCTTGTAGTCTCCAATCTTAAAGAAGCGCTTGAGGTTGGATTTTGAGCTTGTAGACTTTTCGTCATCATCGTGTTTCTTGCCGCCTCCAAAGAAGCTTGACCGCTTGCTCTCCGACTTTGTAGACTCGTTCAAGGTCGTGGCGCTGCCCATTGTACCCGTCGATCTCGGGAGTCCAGAAACCGTATTTGGCATCGTGCCTGGGACTGTGCCTGAGCTCGTGAAGCCTTGGGCGGGATCTCTGTTGCCGAACCTGAAACGCTGCTCTGTAGTGGACTGCTGCCTCAGATGATGTGACGGCTGCATTGCGGGTGTACCAGGAGCAGTGTTCGAAGGGCTGACATCGGAAGATGGCGGCTCAGAGTCTCCACTGGGCCCAATGGAGAACTGAGGACCTTGTTTCGGGTGCGCAGGAACACCTCCGGGCTGCTCGGAAACGGGCGCAGATGTGGGTGCTCGTTGTGGAGAGGTCGATCTCTGCGGTGTCATGACATCGGGCACCGACCGCAGAGGTTGCTGCTGGTTGAAGAAAGGTTTGCTGTCACGGCTCTTGGTGGCGGCCGGAGTGAGCGGAGGCGAATGGACGGCGGTGGTGGGAGGAGACGGTCTGGGAGATGCTTCGGTTGAGCCAGCGTGCATGTGTCTCCTGCTCGGTGTTGCAACGCCAGAGGGAGTTGCAGCGCCCGAAGGAACCTATGTAGAAAGTTAGCACTCGCAAGGTGAAGTCTGGTGTTGGGAATGCGCACTCTTGAAGCTGGCATTGAGCCAGGAAGCGAGACAGGCTCAAAGGCATGATGCTGCATGCGGGAGTTTTGGATGTTGTTCTGCAGGGTGGTCTTCAGTTGAGCAATGTCCTGCTCGGTGTTGGGATTCCTGTCGTCGCCTTCTCTTTCGTGGGACATTCGAATATCTTCCAGGCTGTGGTCCGGCGCGATCTCCTGGTTTTGCGAGGCAAAGCGCACACCGGCAGGCTGAGCGGAGGCCATTCTGACGGAGTGAGTAGTCTTGAGGCCAAGACGACAGTATACCACAGATGCGAGCTGGTGAAAGCACAGTAGCACTGTTTTACTGTAAGCGGGTGGTGAGTAGTTCTCTGAGCAGAACCAGCCCACTGTCCGTTGCCGTAAAGCTCCCGAGAGATGGGCGTAATGAGAACGTCACGCCGAGTGCGTGCGTCTAGACCAGGGAGTACGTGGTGCAGAGAGTGATAGTGATACCGGATGAGGGGTGACTGAGTGTACAGAAGAGACGAACGGCGATGTCGGTGGTGTAAGAGAAATGAAGCAACCAAGTCCAGTGCCGCCGCGGTCGGCAGACACGGCGAAAAGCTAAGCTGGTGGATGACTGTAGGCGGCACGGCGGGGTGTGGGTGATCGACAGTCGATTGTGTCGAGTGAGTGAGGAGGGAGGGAGGGAGGGAGGAAGAGCGAGATGCTGCAAGGGTGAATCAAAGTGGGAAGACAAGGAACGAGCAGAGTCTCGAGCGACGGTGGTATTGGTAGTGGTAAGGTAGTGATCGCAGGGTATACAAAAGTATCTATTGCGGAGGACGAAACAACGGAGGAGAGAGGAAGCAGCTGTTTGGATAGAAGACCTAGACGGAGGTGGTGAGCCGGCGTGGGGTACCTAGGCAAGGTATCCATCAACAACGACCTTGGACTGATTAGCAGACACCGACAACCCAGTGCGACCACTCTCCCGACAAGTGCTCTCATAGGGCCGAGCTGCAGTGGTCATCTTGGATGCTTTCGCCAGAAGCAAACTACCTAGGTACTACTACGACGAATAAACCTACTGCCTCTCGCCCATCGATCACCCGGCGATCAAATCTTCTGCCAGACCGACAGTTTCAAACAGGAGAATTCACTTGGACGAAAAATCTTTTCGGTAGCAGGCACCTGCATATACTCATGGTTACAAAGCACATGCCTCCCATTGACATGTTACACCTGCCGCAGCTTCTGGTGCGGCACGCTTACCGGCCTGGGCGAGCAAGATGGGAATGGGCAGATTGGAGTAAGAAAGGCTTGCTCAAGCCCTTCCGACAACCCTGCCGTCGATCTAGCATCATTACTCGTCGTCAACTTGTGCTGTGGTGCACCCGTCGGGCGCTACCACGAGTCTAGACCGGCACGTGCAAGGCATCCTCGAAGCAGTCCTGTCATCTCATGGGCACTAAGGCAACAACCATCCCAATTGATTGATAGTCGACACTTGTACCCTATGTCATCATTGTCAGACACCATCGTCTTGCTACGAAGTCATCATCGCCAAAGGTTGACGTAACAATCGATCAATCATCATATTCCAGAACATACCTACTGTAAACACACAATCCTGCCCTCTGTCCCACTCCTTCTATTTGTTCCTGCATGACCATCGCCCCGTGTCTGCAGGGATCCGTCCGCGTGTCGTCTACGACCACGCATCGTCATCTGCGACTCCGTTCAAGTCCCCAACGCGAGGCATGACGCGACACGACTTCCCAACGAGTGATGACCGTCACACTGTTGACTGGAATCGTGTAGCTTGGTGGAGATAGACGTATTGCAATTGATAATAATGGCTGCATCCACAACTGAGTGGAATCCCAACGCGTAAGTAAGACCGTACAGTACCAAGAGCTTCCCTCGTTCCTCCATCGCCTTCCCCCCACACGGAGCCCAATGATGCTCTTGGTCTAAGATGATCCATGGATGTCTTAACCACAGACAGAAACAAAGACCTATGACGTCTCATGCCGTATCTATATTATATTTGAATCAAGCAAAGCCGTCCAAGTCGAGCCTGCATGTAATCAATTCTGTAAAAAGAAACCACAACGTCCTCATCTCAAATACAGCACGTGCATCTGGATTGCTCTCGAGAATGTGAAGCAAGGAGGGTCGGTGCGGATTCCTGATCACGGGCTCGTATTTCGGCCAATCCCCCGCGTACATCTCAGACCTAACAACAAAATACACTTTCTTACATTTGTGCGGCGCGATACAATAAGGGATGATCCAATGTAAAGCACAATTCCAAGCAAAGCCAGAACACTGTTGATTTGTATGGCATCTATCAGACTCGACCGAATTTCACCAACTCACGCAACTCGAAGTAGCACGAAAAACCGAATCGGGGGGTATAGGCGCATTCTGTCGACCACCAAGGGACAAAAAAAGGGAAGCAGAGTGTATGCACACGAAAAGCAACCACCGTTGGTGTAAAGATCGAGTAAACAACAGGAACGCCGTCCCGATGGACAAAGAAGGAAAAAACGCCATCCCGGAAATGGGAACACCAACAAGTAAACAAAAAAAGTAAGACCAAAACACCACCCGAATCAAACCTCCTCCACCTCAGCCATCACACTCTCCCCCTCATCCAGTACATCCATCACCTTCTTCATGCCCTTCAGCATCTCCTCTGCGTGCGCAACAAGCAGCAACTTCTCCGCGTTAGCCGGCAGACCCAGGTAAGTGGGTGGCTCGCGCTCGGGCAATTCCTTGTTGACCCAAGCCAAGAAGTCCGCCTTGCTGGTGCCGCTGGGCAAAGCAACACCAACACTCTTGTCATCAGCCACCTCACCGATGACATTGAAGCTCTCCTCGAAGGCGTCGGGGGTCAGAGTCTTGAACACCAGGTTCGTGAGAGCGGCAAAGTCGGCCGCGTCGTCGACTTTGCCGCCGTATAGTTCTGTGACCAGCACGCGGAGGAGCTCCCAGGGAATGCTGCGCGGGGCGACGTTGGAGCGGCCGCGGGCGACTTGGTCGATCCACCATTGGATCACAAAGGCAGAGCATTCGTAGTCGGCGTCGTTGAACTCCCAGAAGCTGCTCCAGCCCAGGCGAGGGGCGTAGCGTAGGCGCTCTTGCACCACGGCGTGCAGGTATGAGAGCAGGAAGTGCACACGCGCCTTCTCCACCGGCTGCTGAACCGCTTTGTCCGAGAGGGAGGAGAGCGAGTCGCGCATGTTGGCGCGGATACCGGCCGGTTGCTCGTACATTAGAACGCGGGAGGCGCGGAGCAGAGACGAGGGGATTTTCGGGCTCGTCTCCATGGACAGGAAGAGGCGGAAGTCGGCGTGCGGCTTGAGCGAGTCGATGCGCTTGACGAGATTTTGCAGCCATTCTGCCGCAAGGTGGACGTTCTTGATCTGCACCCACGAACCATTGGCCGCTGCGCTGGCCAGGGCAGCATCGGCGCTGGCAACGCTCTCGTTGGAACCCATGGCGACGTTGGCGCACGATGCGGAAGTGCGCTCGACGAGCTGATCGACCTTGTAGGATGCGTCGAAGCCAGGGCTAGCGCAGAGGGCGACCGGAGCACCTGACGGGTTTTCTCTGACGATGCGGGCGAGATCCTCTGTGACATCCAAAAAGTTCTCCCCAAAAACAGTGCCAACAAAGCGCTCGGTTGCAGGCACCAGACGGTCGATCCTCATCAACTTGATCATGAGCAGCTCCTTGAGAGCCTTGGTGCTAGCGTTGCTTTCGTCCTGCAAACCGGGCACACACGTCTCGGCAGCCTCCTCGTCGAAGAAACGACCGAAGCTGTCTTCGTCGGCCTTTGCAAGAGCATCCTTCAAAGCGCCGATGTTTGAAGCGGATGTCATGGCTTGCGATTTGGCCTGGGGATCGGAGTTGACGTCGGCACCTACGACCCGCTTGTCCAGGAGAATGTCAATGATAGACTTGTCCATAGGGAATGGTGCCGCCTGGGCAAGCAGCACAGCGAACGTCAGTCTATCCTTTTGCAGGAGTGAAACTGAAGTCTCGCGGTAAGTCGTGCTGAAGAGATCTCTCAGAATCGCATCAACGCGGGTCTTGGGGTCACGCTCCGCCGACGCGCGAGCGGCGGCAAGGACCTTCTCGAAAATATCGACAAAGTACTGCAGCGAGAACTGGTAGAAGTGGTGGATGTGGTAAAGCTGCTCGAGCACCGCAAAGATGGCCGAGCAAGACCTAGCGATGATGTCGTAGGTGTTCATGATCGTGTTGACTTCTCCCATGACACCCTCCGTCTCGGCCGCCTTTGCTGTAATTTCAGCCGCTTCGTTCTTGAGCGTCTCAAGCGTCTGGATGACATTCTCGTCGTCAAGAATGTTGCCGCGGGAGTCGTTGAGAGCCTGTAGCAGCATGCGCTCGAGCCTACGCAGACGGTGTGTGAATTCGCCCTGCATTTTAACCAGGTTAGACCGACGCTCGTCAACATCTGGCCGCTCGGACTTGAGGACGTCGTTCAACGTCTGGGTCTTCAAGCTGCTCTGCGTGACAGTGAAGTTGACGAATGTTGTTCTGCTGCACACATCTGGCGCGAACATTGCAGAGGGATCGCGCGTCGACAGGTATAGCTTGAATGCCGGCGAGAAATCAATGTCTTGTCTGCCGAGCTGGATGAGAACACGACCACCAGTCTTCTGGTATTCCTTATTGAGCACCTGGTTGAGAATCGGGTCGATGTGCTCTGCGTCCTGGATGAGAATTGGGTTGCCGAAACGCAGGGCACTTTCAAGCTGCTTGACAAAGGAGCTGTCCAAGAAGCTTGTCACTGTGAGGCGGCGTTCCTTGCTCTCATTCTGTAGGAAATCGGTGATGCGACCAGAAGGATCGATGATCAGCGGGTACCTGTTGTATCTCTTGAGCATAATTGCGTTCTCAGTGCACAACTCATCGACAGGCAGAGCGTGGTCGTGCCACTGCTGTCTCTCGTCCGCAGTCGACAGGTATTCCGACATCGGGTTGTCGGTCTTGAAATCAACGCCAGATGCAGCCAAGTGCTGAGACCAATCTTCCAACATAGCGCGGCGGTACTGCTGATCGTAAAGACCGCCGTACGCGAGGAAAGCGGCAGCGAGGAACACATCACCGATAAGAGTACGCATCTGCGCCTCGAATGTGGTACTGCTTTCCTCCCAACGAACGCGCTCGGACGACAAGCTATCCAAGAGACGCATGCTGCGGTCGACCTTGGACTGCACTCGAGACATTTCTCCCTTGATGGCTTCCGTTTGGCTAATGAGAGACGCGTACTCTGACTTGTATGTCTTGATCGACTGCTCGAGTTCAGTCAGGGTGTTCTCGATCATCTTGGCCTCAGCCTTTGTTTGCAAAGCCTGGTCTTCCAGGCGATCGACTTCTTCTCTTAGCGGGCCAACACGGTCGAGGATCTCCGAGTACATGACCTGTGCTTCGACCCATTGCACGAGCGGGCCGCAAGCCTTGCTTGCACGGTTGACGCGCTCGTATGTGAAGTCTTCCAGGGAGAGGTAGTCCGACCTCATCTTTCTGCGGTGCGAAGGCGTCATCTGCTTCTCGTTGTCATAGTTGACGATGCTAGCAATGAAGTCGTCCTTGCGGATGATTGCAACAATACTCTTCCAGTCAGTGGCTTTGTTTCCGAGTAAAGTGCACACAGCTTCAAGGGCAAGCTTGACACCTCCAGGTGGGTTCTGCATAGATCTGACTTCTGTGAGATGTTGACGCTTGATGCTGCTAACGCTACGCTGCGCTTCAGCAACGGCAGGCTCAGCTTTGGCAAGATCGCTCATGACAACCTCGCGGCGCTCAGCAACATCCTTCTCCTGCTTCTCGAGCGCAGTCTGGATTTCGAGAGAGGCAGCGCGGCGCTGTTCGGCTTCCTTCTGGTCAGCCAACATGCGGTTGAGTTTTTCGCTAGCCTCTGCATCCTTCCTCTCAAGCTCTGACTTCTTCTCTGCGAGACTCTTCTTGAGATCAGAAACTTTGGCCAAGGTCTCCCTCAGCTTGTCCAGACCAACGTTCAAATGTCTCTGCTGTTCTTCGAGATCATCGCGCTTCTCATTCAGCAGCTGGACGAACTGTGAGGTGAAGTCCAGGAATTGACGAGGCGTCTGGAAGGTGATCTTGTTTTGCTGTTGTCTCAGGCGGCCATTGAACTTGTGGATCGAGTGGTGGACATGTACCATGGAGTTTACGATTGCATCTCTGTGCGACAGCGGCGTCGAAAGTTGACTGTACTCGATTGGCAGCGTGTCGGGGGAGGTGTAGTTGCCTCTGTCAATGTCGACAGATTGGGTGAGCTCGTAGGCCACTTGGTAGAGGGCTTGATCAGACCAGTCGCCGAACCAATTAAGTACGCAACGGTTGAACAAAGCGGGACTCGTGGCAGCCTTGCTAGAGAGACCTCCAGTCGGCGGGTTCATGGTGAACACAACGTGCAGGTTGCGGACGATCTGCTGCGTGAACCACTTGTACAACTCCTCTTGCGAGTCAAGCAGCAGTCCTTGACGCTGCGCACCCTCCTTGCAGGCGGTCATCAATGTGGCGTATTCGTCGCCTTCGAAGAGACCGGGAACCTCGCCGTTGGCCAGAAGGGTGTTCATACGCTCGAGGAAGCCAGAGTCGAGAACGTTCGACTCGTCCATGATGAAGCAGATCTTCTCGCCCTTGCAACCACAGCGACGAAGAACATTGCGCAGGTCCTCGTCAAAGTCCTCGGCAGAATATCTGCCGTGGACCTTGATCTGGAAGACAGACAGGCCATTCATCCATGCCACGAAGCGGGACAGTGTTGTCTTGCCACTACCGCTGACACCAATGAGAATGAGATGACCCTGTGGCTGACGGAACACACGATCGATACGCAGAACATGCTCCAAGACGTCGTTGAACAGAATGAGGGGAACGTCGAGCTCTTCCTCGCAGAAAGTGCGCAGCCTGGCCTTGACAAAGTCGCGAAGCTCGTCTCTGCGGACTGGGACGTAGTTCTTGGACAGCCAGTTCGAGAAGAGGATGGGCCTTTGCAAAGCAGCGTCTTCGTCGATGTTCGGGAACCTCTCAAGAGCAATGCGGTTGACTGTCTCTTCAGTCCACTCGCGCTCGTCATCCGCAATCAAACGGTCAGAGAACAAGCGGAGCGCCTCGTGGGCCCAGATTCTGATCAGACCTTCCAGGGACAAAGTCTCCAGCGGTCTGATAGCCTCGTAGATCGCGCGAACCCACCTGGTGAGCTCACGCGGCGAGTAAACATAGTGAGGCTGAATGTCGGGCGTGAAGCGTTTCTGTGACAGCATGTACACCTCGATCATCGCGGCAGTCAAAGCCTCGGCGTAACCACGCAGCGTAGGGATGATCTTGAGGATTGCGCTATTGAATGTGCCGTAGATTTGCGTCAGAGACAATTCTCCGGGGTAGTCGACCATGATCAGTGGGGTGTGGCGCAGGAATCGCAAGCTGAGAGGCGTACGACCAGCATCGGTAGGCGGGTTACAAGCACCCACGAACTGGATGCGATCGAGGCTAACCCAGGTCTTGGTGGAGGTCCGCCAGAAACCGCTGTGCTCAACGAGCTGGCGAAGGAAGGAGATCACGCGCTGAGTCTTGTACTCGTCTGGTGCAGGCAAGTTGATCTCGTCGCAGAAAACGACGAGCCAGCGGCCGATCTGTCTGGGGGCCATGGTGACACCGCTGACGGTCTTGCGGTAATCGCAGTATTGCTCCAAAGTCTTGACGAGCAGATCTGGTGTAGTGGCACTGGAAAAGTTGAGGCCGACGACTTCCAAGTTTGGAAGCTTGCGGAGGGCGCTGAACAAAGTCATAGTTTTACCCGAACCAGGGGGGCCACACAATAGAAGTGGCTTGTGTTCCGCGAGGAACGAGTACAGAACCTCCTCGTGGCGCACAGTGTCGAGCGTAGGAATGACAAGGTCAGTTTGGGTCACGGAGTGCGTGTTGACTTCAATATTAGGGACCTGAGTCTGCCATGGCGTCCAAGCTGCGTTTGGCAGGACCACATCATAGTCGATCAGAGAAGCAGTCTCGCCTAGTACCGGAACATCGAATGTGGCCAGTCCGGCAAGATGATCACCGAAGGCCTTGCGGTCAAGAAGAGGGCAGTCGCCTGTGAACGACCAAACTGCAGCGAGGAGAACCTTCTTTGACAGATAAGCCTCGACCTGCTCATCCGCAAGGGGGAAGTCTGAATGCTGAATGTTGTACTCGAGGACTGACCGGCAGGCCTTGCGCAGCAGAGAGAAGAGAGTGCTCAATGCCCGAATGTGAGTGAAGTCCATGATGTGGCGGTAGCCCTCGCTCTGCGCAAGAGCCTTGTTGACAAAGTCGTTCGCCGTAAGACGCTGTTCGAGGATATCTGCCATGATGCTCTGGACCGCAAGCCTTGTTTCGGACGATGCCGGAGTCACGCCTTCGTCTTCCAGGTCTTCGAAGGTGGCCGTACGCAATTGAGTCACATAGCGAGTCAGCATAACATTGACATCGACAGTGTCGTCGCTGAACCAAACCATACCGCAACGACTGACAGTGGCCAGAGTAGCGTACTTGAGCGTTTCGACTTCGAACATGATGCGGACATTTGGCGGCAAGCCTAGACGTTCACCGTTCGGCAGAGTGAGGAGTTTGTTGTCGTCCAACACACTGTTCAAGTTCTCAACCCACTCGGGATCAACGTCGCCATCGAAGATAATCCAGTGGCGCTTACTGTCCTCACCACGCAAGTTGTCGACAACCTTGCGGAGGATACTCGTAAAAAGGCCATCAGTCCACTCACGGGTTGTGCTATCCAAGCTACCGTAAAGGCTTTCCTTGGACATGACCTTGGGATCAATGACGTGGCAGACGCCCTCGACGCCATCAACTCTCTGCAAAGCAGCCAAAAGCGTTCTCCAAGCGTTGGACTTGCCCGTACCAGAGCTACCAACCATCATGACACCGTGGTGCAAGTTCTGAATCTGGTAAAGCTGCAGGACCTTGGTCATCCAAGCATCAGTGGCAACCAAGTCGCGCTCCTTGACCACTTCATGGAGAGATTTCCGGAGGTCTTCCAGAGATGCAGGAATGTACTGGACGCCGGGGAACATCTCGCCTTCGATCTCTTCGAGGAGCTTTGCATCTTGACGCACAAGCTTTGGCGCGATGGTTTCTCTAATACTCTGGACAATGATTTGCGGCTCCATGCTCGCACTGTCAGTCTTGTCATTTCCACCTTGAATTCGCGCACGCTTGAGCCCACCAGAGCTCACGAGCACGCTCTTGAGAGCTCTCAGACCGAAATCGTAATGAGGTTGCTTAGACAGTGATGCCTTGCATTTGTCGAAAAATGGCACAGTCTGTTTGGACAATGGTTTGGCCTCGGTGAAACCCTGAGAGAAAAGCATGACTTCGGCGATGGCCTCTTTGTCTGGCTTCGACATGGCAACGCTGCGGAACAGCTTCTTCAAGTTGTCCGGCAGGTTCGATCTACCAGCGTAGCCAGGGTTCATGGTGATGAACATTCCGGTCAAAGGATGTACTTTCAACTGCCGCCCAACAAGGTCGATCTGCGCGTTGGCATCTGTCACACGCTTGCGCAAGCCGACCTGAATATTCTGGATCTGCTGCGAAACGGCAGAGAGAATGCGCTCCTCCAATCTGTTGAATTCGTCGAAACATCCCCAGGCACCCACCTGCGAGATACCGAGGAAAATACGACCCATGGCTTGGAAGTCAAATGTGTCGTCGCAGTTGAACACAAGCGTGAAGCGGCCGAGTTGGACACCGAGCGCTTTGACTGACTCAGTCTTACCAGTACCCGCAGGGCCGTAAGGCGAACCTCCAAGACGCTGGCAAAGGGCTTGTGAAAGAGTGAGGAAACAGCGGTCGGTCAGTTGAGTGCGAACAAGGCGCTCTGGAACACCAAGGTACTCGAAACCGTAAGCGAGCGTAGCATTGGCCACTCTAATCTGCATGCGCTCCAGAGGAGCAGCGTTGGGGTCGAAGTCGTATCTCATCATCAACAGCCAGAGGTAGTGAGAGGTCGAGTCAGCACCACCTTGGATGAGCTTCTCAATGCCATCTCTTTGGTGCACGAATTCTGTAATCAGTTGTTCGCACTTTTTGCGGAAGAGAGGGTCAAGGTTCTTCAATACGGTAGAAGCCAAGAACTTGAGTCTGTTGACTTGCGCATCGAACAACCCTTGAAGTTTCGAGCCACCTTTCTCTAGAGCGTCGTTGACCTCAGACGTCCAGCACGCTTGAGTAGCAAGAACGACGATTTGTGCTGGGTAGGCGGACAGGAAACTCTCGAAGACATCGTTGTTGTCGTCACCGATGTTTTGGAAGTCGTGCACCGCCTCAACAAGGTGTTCAGCCAGAGTCTCACGCATGTTGTCTTCCAGCGCTTTAAGCCACTCGTTAATTTTCGGCGTGGTCTTGAGGTTGATGGGCTTCCTCAGCATGACTTGCTCTCCCTCCTTGGACGTCAAGCCACGAATGTTGGACTCTTCGTCCATGACGAGACCCGAAATGCCAGCAAACATCTTCCTGAGATGCTTCTCGATTCGCAAAGTGTCATTGGCGTTTCCGATGATCTCCAGCAGATCTTCGTCTCCGACAAAGTAGAAGCGCGGGAACGCCATTCTCTCCTTCTCAAGGTACTCGCCCAATGCCTTTTGGATCTTGTTCAACAAATCTGCAAGGCGCTCAAGGGATCTTTGCACATCGGGGATGTTGAGGACTTCGAGGACCTGCGGCGAGCGGTAGACCTTCTTTAACACAGACATGAACTCGCTGTTGATGTTGGCGAAACGCGACGATTCGACAGGGAGCAGATGCTTGATGTCCGCGTTGCCAGTGAAAACGCCCTCGAGGTACACCCATTGACGCTGCACATCGATCCAGACATCGAAGAGGACGTGGATGCGGTTGAGCTTGTCTTCCCAAGCCGATGACTCTTCTTCGAACTCCTTGTAGTAAGGCGAATGTCTCATTGCTTGCAGGGAGTTCAAGTGTTCACTGCACTTGGCAAACAGATCATCCCAGCCACGAATGAGCCTGCACTTGTTCTGGTAGTTGACGAGATCCAGGTTGTAGTTCTGCCAGTGTTCCCGGACCTGCTTCACGAACTCTTCGAGTCCCATCTCGCCCTGCGCTTGAGTGATCACGTCGCGGATGATAGGCTCGCTAGGGCCAAGCTGGAGGTCCCAAACGTCTCCAAGAGCCATGGAGATTGCAGAATAGCGCTTGGACGGCTGCAGGTTCTTGAAGATCTTGACCCAGTGGCGCTCGCGGACGGCATCTGAGCGCATCTCGGTGAGGAGAGGGTTGACCTTGAGTAGTTGGCGAAGAACGTCTTGTACGTGCACAAATGCAGCATATTGGCGCATGCGACTGGGCATCTCCTTGGTGGTCTTGATGAGGGTCTCAATTTGCTGGCGAAGCTTGCGAGGCTGGATGCTGTTCCACGGCTGGTCACGGAGATCGTTGATCTGATCCCAAACAATGCTCAGGCTGGCCCACACACTCTTGAAGTCTTGCACTTCCTCAAATAAGTTGACGAGAGTGTTGACAGGGCTGGCAGGCAGCTCGAGAGCCTCTTTGGCCTTCGAGACCATGTCGGACTGTTCACGCAGCTGGCTGAGCTCAGAGTCGAATGTGTCCAGAGTCGCAACGGCTTCGGCAGGTGGGATCGAGCCAGCGACCGGTTTCTCTTCATTCCACTTCTCTGTGATTTCGGCGATGCGCCTCGACACGACGCCATCCTCTGCAGAGATTTTGGCGCGTAGGGCATCGGATTGATCAGCAATGAGTTTGCTCTTGCGCTCCAGCACTTCTTGCAAAGCGGCCCACTCGTGATCAACCTGGTCCACGTAGAGCCAGTCCTTGGGGTATTGGAAACGCAGACGTGAAAGCGTCTGTTGACCTTGTCGGAATGTCTCCATCTCCGACTCCCAAACCTTGGCCTTGCGTTTGCAGGTTTGCACGACTGTAATGAACGACACGGCTTGAGACGTTGAGCTCGTTTGCATACTCTGACCCTCGAGGTCTTTCCTCGACTTCTGAAGCTCAGCGTAGACGTCGATAATGCGGTTGGCAAAGAGGCTGGCGAAGTGACCAAGGAGCTCGTGTTGCCATTGGTCGTACTTCGCGTTGACTTTGGCTTGAACTTGCTCATAGTTGATGACCAAGTGCCCGAACGACCTATGCATACCGGAAGTATCGAACGTCTCACGCTTCTGTCGCAGCTCTTGGATCAACTGTAACCAGAGCTCAAGATCTTCACCAAGATCGTCTTGCACTTGCTCGAGCTGCAGATCCCAGAGAGACTGGAACTGCAACCACTCGTCGACGTAGGTCTTTGCAACACCAATCTTAGCCTCAATGATTTCGTAGAGACTCGTCAATGTATCCATGCACATGGCTGGGAGCTCGGCATAGGTTGTGGATGATTGGTGGCCTCCAACAGTCAAGGCACTCTCGAATCGTGAAGCCTGCACCCTAGGTAGATCGCAGACAGTGGCCAGCCACTCCTGCAAGTTCCTAAGCCAGCCAGCTCTTGCGTCTTCGAGCGGCGGGTCGAGTTGAATAGTTTGATTTTGCATCACTACATTGTGGTTGAAGGTCTCGATGTTCGGCACTCCAGCTTCTTTGACAGCAGACGGGGCCTGATCTTGGAAGTCATTGGACCAGTCCTTCAAAGCCTGTTGCAGCCGAGTGTGCAATGTTACCACGATCTTATCGTTGGTCTTTGCCACCCAGTATGGAATGTTGGCATACGCTTCAAGGTTGAGCTGATCCACAGCACGCTGCATGGCTTCCAGATGCGAGCGGAAAGAATCCTGAACGTAACCGCAAGTCTGCAGCTCACGAAGAGCCGCATCCGCAGACACCTGAATGCCGTACAACGTAGCTACTTTACTCTGCAGGGTGATGATCGAATTGCCCATGTCCCTGACGAATTGAGCGTGTCTGTTGGTGTCATCGCCACGAGTAGGAGCATCTGTATCATTTGATACACGCATGGCAACGTCGTAAGCTAGTACAAACGTGTCCCAGCGCAACGGCGTACCCTTTGCAATGAACCCTTGCACAGTGTTGAGGAAGTTGTTCATCAGGATTGACACTTGGGGCATCCCTTGAATGGCGATACAAGCTTGCTCGTATGTGGTCAAGCTCTCCACAAGACTGACAGCAAAGGGGTACACGCGGCGAGCCTCCTTGGACACATTGGTAATACTATGCGGGACGTTAAAGCCAAGCCACAAAAGGTTGCGGACTTCTTTGAAGAGTGTGATGACTTGAGAGTCGAAGTTGACACTGATCTCGTACTTGTTGCCTTTCACTCGGTTCTGAGTGATGCTGAAGAGTCGGCCGGAGATGCTCAACTGTTTGCGATTGATGTCGCGAAGCCAATCGTCAAAGACGGGCTTGGTATCCAGTCGTTCCCTGAAACGCTCACCAAGAGTGAACAGTCGCTGACCTTCCGTATGTTGTGCCCATTTTGCTCCGAAGATGTCCTCGATACTGCTCATGTAGCCATCAAGCTTGCGCTCGACTTGCTTGGCGCGGATGATGGCACCCGAGATTGGAGGCACGTCATGCAATTGCGCCATCGCGTGCGCCTCAGATTGGCCGTATTGATGGGTGAAGCGTTCCATAAGGACCTCGATGTCGGCCTGCACCCTCTCAGTGAGTTTTTTCTGAGCAGCATCAATGGCACTTCTGACTTTGGGCCGAACGAAAAGTGCGTTGAACCTGGAGAAGACGCGGAACATCTCAGCTGCTGTTTTCGTAAGCGCGAGACGATCGAGTAGTCTGGCGATGATGGAATTTTCGACTCTCGCAGTGCGCTCGTTGTAAGCCGCCTCGGCCTGTGTCCACAGGAGCTCACCCTCAGGTGTGGTGTTCATGGCATCTACGTCTTTGACAGCAGTGTACGCCTGCGATATCTCTTCAATGGCGTCGACGTCTCCCATCTCGTCTCCAATGACAGATGTATTTGCCCCGTCCAAGGCTTCAGCGCCTTCGTCCTCGGGGCCCAGAACATTGCCAATAGTACGTTGGAGCTGCTCGTGGTTGGTTCTGAAAGTGTCAATGAACTCGAGACGATCTTGCGTCTTATCGTGTTTCTTCTGAATTTTGATCGGAATGAATTTGTCATTACGCCTCCTGGTGACTTCGCGGGCAACGTTGGTAAACTCTTTGATGTTCTCGTCCCAGCACTCCCAAAGACTGTTCACGCTGACGATGATCTTTTGGAAGTCTTCGAAACTCATTTGCATCAGAGATCGGCCGTGGATGAGCTTGTGGACTCTGGCATCTAAATCGGTGGAGATGGCTTCCACAAGAGGCAGTGCTCGCTTAATGGGATAAGGACAGATGCGTAGCTTCTTGTTCAGATGAGTGAACACCTGGTTCAGTGCGTCTTGCAGCTTCTCGACAGAAGTGGCGTTGAGGACCTCCTCGATAGGGAAGCCGTGGAAAAGCTGATTATACCTCTGCACGCGATCCTTCGCCTCTTTCAATCCAGTGTCCGACTGGAAACTCGCCGTCACACTGTGACGTTTTGCCTTTTCCAATATCTTCATGGTCAACTGCACACCAGGTCCCGCAAGCTGCTCCTCTATGCTCTCAATGGCGGATTCAGTTGCCAACCAGAAATTCTTCTCTTGGGTTGCGCTGCCGACCGGCCGTTCATCCGCCTGCTTCGTGAACTCACGGATCTGCCTGATCCAATCGTTTGCCATAGCCTGGAGCTTGTTCAAGATGCCGCTGTTGTGCAAGATATTGTCGGGGATCTGCGAAATGGCTTCTCCAACATCGCCTTGCGATTCCTCTAGCTGCTTGAGAACCGCCTCGTGTATTTGTAACCTGGGACTTTGCACTTCGCTGTTCTGCAGCAGGTTGAGCAGACTGCTGTCAAGCTCCGCCAGGCGCCTTCTCGCGCCAGTAACACCCATTCTCGAGTCTCCATCTGCTCTTAGCTTTTCGCTTGACGGCTCGAGGCCTCTTGCCGCCGCTTCGAAGAAAGGAGCGATAGCACCACGAAGGAGTGAGTGGAGGCTCTCGTATGGTGACAAAGTTGATGAAGAATCCGCGCTGTTGCCCAGAATGCCAGAGAGGGGCAGATTTACGACTGACAGCTGTTTGGCGACAGGTAGATCCGAAGTGATTGGGCTGGGACGTTTCAAGAACGCAACACATGCCAGTGTTTTGGATGAATATGACAGATCCATGCTCAATGTGTACACCGCCTGATCTTGGAGTGAATCGCCATTTGCCTCGATCTCATTCCCATCCACAATCGCCTCTTTCAAAACGTAAAGCGCGACCTGGGCTTCCAGCGCAAACCGGGTGCACCTTGCCAGTGTATCCTCGATAACTGACTCGTCCAGCAGACTGCCACGACTCTTCAGCTCCTCGCTTGAAGCGCCCAAAGTCACTTCGAGCACATTCGACAGGTATCGAATTATGGCCTGCGGGTCGACAGCGTTTGCGGCCGGTCCCACCGGTGTGCCGTTGGATGCGCCATTTGCACCCTGAACGACAGGGTCCTCCATTATGTGTCTATGAGTGTTCGAATGTTGAAGGCGCAGTCATCGCTTAATTGTTGAGTTGGTCCGATTCGAAGAAGTAGAGGTGAATCCCTCAAATGTCCAGATACAGGGGTCCGTTGGTTTAGAAGTCCAGTTTCCTTGGAGTCGCAGTGATGCAAAAGCGGGAAAAAGAGTGTGTGTTGGTGGGGGTATTAGAGGATTATGAGTACAGTCGAGGGGCGAAGATCGGATTGTGGTGTGCGTGTAGGCGGCGGTAAGCTGGCACTGGGAAGTGAGTGCAGGAGAGAAAGCCGTTATGGGTACGCGTTGGTTGGAGCTTCACGCGGGCGTTGCTGGGAGATCATAGTGAATGGTCCACCGTACTGTCATCCTACATCTGTTCCCCGGTCGGGAGTCTTCCTTTCACATGCCAAACATTGCCGTCTCGTGCTACTGCAACAACAAATGTGTCGTTTGGAGACACGTCTTGGGTGAGAAGTGAAGAGAGGCCGGATGTGCATACCAGAAGCTCTACATTGACCCACCTCGGCGCGTAAAGAAGAATAATCCAAGGTAGAAGAGGAGAGAAAGAGACAATCTTCACCAGCGCCACTCGTAGCAACACCATCAATATCAGAAAAGCGTATACCAGCTCCACATACCTGCATTGAACCAGCAATGAACGTCGTCGACGCCACCAGCCGCTCCGTCGAGGCCGACACGGGTGCTCCGCCGTCCCTCCTCACAGTCATCCTCGACACGAACCCTCACGCCTGGAATCTCCTCTCATCCAGCCTACCGCTGCACAGAGCCCTTGCAAGCTTACTGGTCTTCCTCAATGCCCATCTGGCAATCAACCCTGCCAACAAGGTTGCCGTACTGGCAAGCCATGTCGAGCGAGCCGAATGGCTGTACCCAACGCCGCCCTCCAAATCAACCAGTGGCGACACAGACATGGCCAACGGCGGGCCAGCCCAACAACCTGCAGACGACGCAAATAAATACCGTCCCTTCGCCGCCGTCGAGCGTGCCATAACAGCCAACCTACAAGCCCTGCTCGCAACCACCACGCTCGCCAACCTGAGCTCAACACCAACAACCATGACCGCCGGCGCCCTCACCCTCGCCCTCTCCCACACTTCCAAACTCGCCGCGAGCGGACCCACTTCCACCCAAACCGCCCAAACAACCACCTTCAACTACTCGGACCCCAACAGCAACACCTCCGACTCGCGCTCCAGTGGTGCAGGAGCAGCAACCATCGGCTCCCTTACCTCGCGCATCCTCATCCTCAGCGCCAGCCCAGACAACAGCGCCCAGTACATCCCAACCATGAACGCCATCTTTGCCGCACAACGCCTCGGGATCCCCATCGACGTGCTCACCCTTGCCTCGGCCAGCACTTTCCTCCAACAAGCCGCCGACGCCACCGGCGGAATTCACCTCGCGAGGACGACCCAGGCTTCTCACGCGGGCCTCCTTCAAACGCTCATGCTCGGCTTCCTCCCAGACCCCACAGCAAGACAGAACTTGATCCTGCCGGCCCAGTCCAGCGGTAGCAGCGCAGGCGGCGTAGATTTCCGCGCTGCGTGTTTCTGCCACCGACGGATTGTGGACGTGGGATTCGTGTGCAGCATCTGCCTGTCGATCTTCTGCGAGCCCGTGCCGGATGGGACGTGCTTGACTTGCGGTAGTCATTTGGCGCTGGCGAGTTATGGACGGAAACCGGCGGTGGTGCCGCGCAAGAAGAAGAAGAGAAAGAGGGCGACGACCGAGGCCAATGGTGTTGAGACGCCAGGGAGCGCGGGAGGTACGCCTGCGCCTGCGTAAGGATATTGTTTCGTCGTTCCAATTGTCAACCTTAGCGAGGAGTTTGGTCGGTTCATATTAGTGCGGCTATTCCACCGCCTACTCGCATAGCCTTGAAAGCATTGTATCGGTCTGAGCGAATCTATCCATCTTTGGTGAAAGCACGCTTCAAATACAGCCTCTCAAGATGTAGACTTTGAATATCATAGGTTGAGCCGGACTGGGCCGGGTTATCTTATGCTAGGTAGGTATCTCATGCAATCGATTCAAAGCAAAAGAACAGAAAATAAAATAAAAGGGCCAAGAATCCCGGCTTCACTAACCAGGTCATGTGGATCCCCCTCAGGTATTAGTACATGTATTGCTTGCACCCTCCATCCATCCCTCTCTAACCACGGCATTAGCAGGACTGCTCGAGCAAATAGAAAGCAAAAAGGGTCCTCTTCGACCCGCAACTAGGTCAACATGAAAATCAACATCAAGATTGAGGAAGAGTTCATCTGCTGCCCTTGCGGAACCTGATCCCCTTTCCGCCCTGGGCAATGTTGCCACTCTTGCTGCTTCTGCTCATGGTGCACGACGGCTTGGTATCGTTCGAACTCATGCTGGCAATGGCGAAAGAGTCCGTGTTGTGTCCAAAGAACAACCAAGCGCCTTCGGCTGTGCGCTTGACTGTGAGCATCCCGATAGCGCCGACCGACTGGCTATTGCGGACAGACGGGTGGTTCATGAAGTCTCGCTCGATAAAGGCTTTGAGTGCCGTGTCTTCGTCGACTTGTTCCGTGCCACCGCCGGGTGTGCGGCGCTGGGAGTAGAACATGCGGTTGGAGCAGACCGATGCCGCCATGGTCGTCCCCATATGCTCGCCGGTGCCACTCGTGACCGTCGCAACTGTTGTCCGGTCTGGGTCATCGGGATCGGCAGGTATCACAGCGGCCCCGACGCCCACGAGTGCGGCGGGCCCAACACGACCACGATGCTTCATGCCAATCCCACCGGATGAAGCGCCGCATGCAATGTTGCCGTAAACATCAATGGCAATAGCGCCAACCGTATCGGTGATCGAGTCTGGAGCCGGAATCGGGTTGTCCTGGTCGCTTTGGGCTCGTTTGCTCGTATGACTAGCCCGGGGACTTTCTCCGCGAGAATGGTGATCTGGAATGGTTGGTAGATTGTCATTAGGTGTAAGACCGGCGTGTCGTGGAACCTGTGGGTTCCCGGCATCACTTTGCTCCACATTTGTACATCCATCATTCCAGGAACCAGGTTGTGGCTGTGTCGAGTTCGAACTGTCCAAAATTCTCTCAAACAGTCCATCGTCGCCTTTGACTTCCAGCTCGTCTTCCCCAGTGTGAGAGTAGCTTCCATCCTTGTCGCTGTAAGACCTGGTCTTGTCCGCTACGCTTGTCTCTCCGAATCTTTGGACGCTATCCTTGGATGAGCCATTGAAAGGCCGTGCCAGTGGACCAGGAGGGCCGTACGGGTCGATGTATCCTTGCTCGACGTCGGCATGGAGCTGCGGAATGGATGACGAAGAGCCGTTTCGTGAGGGTGAAGACGACGGTGAGAGGATCGCCCGGTCATCAGAAGCTGGTGGCGTGGCAGGTTGTGCATCATTAACGAGCGCCTCTGACAAGCCAGATGTATGATTCTTCCGCCGCTTTTCTTGCGTGGCTCTTAAGCGATGGGGATTGGACTCTGGCTCCGGTGGCGGCGGTGATATCCCGTACCGTGCTGCGTCCGCCTCGCGCTCTTTACGTTCGGCAAGTCTGAGATCATGGCTCCAGCGCCTCCAGCGTTCGAGAGCGCCTGGCGAGACGAGCGTGTCGTAACGCGCGAGCGGCATTCCGTGCTCGAGAGCAAAATCTGTGGCTCCTTGGCCGACGAGCAGGTTAGGTGGTACGCGGCGTAGCGATAACTGCGTGGCTGAGTGGTCCAGTAGAATTCTGGCGAGGGAGATCGGGTTCTTTATCTCTGAGAAATATTAGCTGGTGCACACACACAAGACAGAGAACGACGAATCCGTACGGGCGACGGCTCCAGCACCACCACTACGTCCGTTGTGGTCCACAATGAGTGCATCGCACTCAACGACGCCGTCCATGGCGAGGTTGCTACCATAACCCGCATTTGTGATCTCGCGATCTTCGAGGCATTTGATGGCGATCTCTACAGCGTCGACGGCAGATCCTCCAGTCTTCAAGACGTTCATGGCCAGTCTCGCGGCACTAAAGATTGTTAGCGAAGGGATTCGGAGGCGTCTCGGATTGCGCTCACTCGTTACACGCCGTGAGGTGGATCATCTCGTTGGCAGTGCTATGGTATCCGGCGCCGGCATGGACGAAGATACAGGCGATGTCGCCGACTTTTCGTCCTCTCTTACTCGTACCAGCAAACATGGCGTGTTGGACAGACCGGGCCGGGCAACGTGGAAGGGTTCGCAGCTGATAGTGAAAGTGATGACACAGCACCCCGGTCGTGCTCAAGCGTCTGGTATCCTGAATAACAGGAGATGAGCGCGTGGCTGCAGGCTGAATGCTTTGTCGGTCTGGGAGAGTGGGTTGTAGTTGGCTTGATTTGGATGGCGAAAGATAGCGAGTCGGAGTGACCTTAGGTAGAAGAATCACGAGCGAGGGAGCTGAGTCCTGTGAGGCGTTCCGTCGCTTATTTCGACTGAAGGAGTCGTCGAGTTACAACAAGCACAAGCCAGTAACACTTTCGCCTGTTCACAAGACCAGTATTTCGCTTTTGGGTGGTTTGTGCTGCTCTTGTGCCAAACTATCTTTTCTTGTCCGAATTGTATGACTTGAATGGAAGAGTTACTGAAGACGCAGGTGTTGTTGTCGACGGCTTGTTGGGCGACTGGGCCAAAAATATGCTTTGTAGCCGGTTGTTTGGTAAGTGAAGTTTCCAGCGGTGGCTGGTGGGTGGGTGATTGGCGGCGGAAGTGAACGTGATGATCGAGAGAGAAGAGGTGCCCGTGCAAAGATTTCTGCCCCAGGAGTCGGCGAGGCAGTGAAAGAATGCGAGGCGGCGATAAGGTGATGGGTGGTGATGATGATGTGGTGCAAGCAGAAGAATGGCTGAGATGGAAGAGAGCTGAGTAAATCGTCGTGCTCTTTCCGTCTGAGAAAACGCCCACAACAGCAGAACAGGAAGGAACGATCTAATGACTTACGAACCCGGGCCGAGGAAAATTCATCATCGGCATTATAGCATACATGTATCATAGGAGCTACAGTGAAATCGGGATACTTTGGCACGCTCGTGAAACCCTTAGTAAGGAAGGAGATCAATGAAAATAAGAGATGAGGAGATGGAAGCGCTTTATAGGTGGCAAGCAACGCCAGCGTATCATCTTGGCAGTCTGACAGCTTTTCCGACTAAAATACATAAGACGCAGTCTTCTGCATATAAATTCACAAGGCTCATAGGGACTTTCGAAGGGTTGTTGAATTTTTTATGTTATTTTGAATACATCGACGGGTTTGGGTACCTAGGAAGGTTACAGCCAAAGAAAAGAAATTACGGCAGCTTGGACGACGGGCATGTCGAAACCCTCAGCATAATGCTCTTACGCGTTGTCATGCTTCAGCGATAACCCATCCCAACCACAGGGCGACCACTGTTCATGCCATTACGGCTCATAAAGCCAGTGGGCTGCCTCCCGACCTTGATGCCACTCACGCCGTACACACCTCCACCTTGCGATGTGTATGTCTGTTGTTGCTCCGAGTGTTGCTCCCTGTTGCCCAATGGCTGGCGGAACGGAGTCCCCTGGTGAGTGTTTGCCATGGGCATGTAGCTGGGAGGTAAAAATGACCCGCGAGTGCCGTACGCTGACTGCGGATGCTGGCGATGACTGGATGTATTCAACTGTACATGAGGGCGTCCTGTGCGATATCAGCGTCAGTACAGATCAGAGGGATAAATCGCAGGTGTACTTACTCGCGCTCTGCGGAACACTGTGAGCATTGCCATTCGGGGCCGCGAAGTATTCGTTGCTTTGATGCCTGCCACCGCTACCCTCGCTGCCAGTCCGACTTCGCGGCTGGAACATGCCTCCGTAATCACCGCCTTGCGCCGCAAAAGCTGCATTCTCCTCAGCGGCACTCTCGATGCCGGGTACGAGGGCTTTCTGTTTGAGCTTCTCATACGAGGTGCGAAACTTGTTACGGTCTCTCTCCAGAGACTTCCGACCTTCCTCGAGCTCCGCGAGCGTACGACTGAGCTTGCCGATCCTGTCCGAGGCATTTTGGAGCGCATCCTCGAGCTTGCTGACTTCATTCTGCGCACTACTCTTGACCCCGTTCAGCTCCTGATTCTTGACGTCCAGTTGTTGCTTGAGGCTCTTGTTGGCGTGTTCTTGGTAGTATATTTCTTGGGAGCTCTGGTATGCCCAGAACGCCATGCCGCTGTTTGCGCACTCCATGATGATTGTCGGGCTTAGGCCACTCAGGATGCTCATCTTGTAGTCGTCTGTGGGTCTAAGGATTGCCACAGTCACATCAAACGGCTTGTCAAGGACTGTGCCGCATGCCGGACAAGATCTGGCGGCGCTGTCGCCCGCGCCGAGTGATGAAGAGTCAGAGCATGCGAGGCAGAATATATGACTGCAAGTAGTGACGACGGCCTTGTCCTTGAGCTTTCCGCGGCAGCGAAGGTGGTTGCAGCGTAACTGGAAGTCCATATCTGGCGCTCGCGTATAGGAGTCGGGACTGAGAGGGATGGGTCTATCTTTCCGCGAGGATGTAGTCTAAACGGATGCGCGAAGGGCGGTAGTTGTTGTAGTTGTGTTTCAGGTGGGGTGATCCGGAGTTCTTGAGGAAACGAAGGAAACGAAAGGCAGGTGCGTTCAGCGCAGCGCTCCTGACACGCCGAGTCGATGCGTGATTGCATGTGAAAGAAAACAAGAAATTATGTGACCATGCCTATTCACGCCCGCAGTGGAATAACAATTGCATGACAAGTGATGATCAGAAATTCTGAAAATCAATGCTCGCCCAGGTTGCATCGGAACTCAGCTCACATGCAGCATGCTTCGGGGGAAAATAGTGATAGATGATAGGGCTGTGAAAGGGAGTTCAGAATACTAACAGAATGTGATTTAGAGACTAATATGGAGGCGATTCCGCCGAAAGTCAACAGTTCCGAAGTCGACTACTTCGTCCTAGAAAGCAAATGAAATGACAAAAGAAAATCGGGACAAATTCATGCTTGTCTGTCCCAAATAAGCGCCGCGCGTCAGGTATCTCGTTTCTTGGAAATTAGCAAAGCCCACCAGACAAACATCTGGGGTAGGCGAAAACGCAAAGGTGTAGAATGTGAAGTGTAGACACCGACCACAACTATCTAGGATGTTGCTGGTTGGCGTCCGCGTGTGTAGCCGCCTGAGCTGTACTTGGCGACCGGCTCGTCGACCATCTCCGCGCCGGCTTCACTGACACCCTCGTGATCGACGATGCGTGTGGGAACCTCGGGGACTTCCTCGTGAATGGTCTTATACTGGCTGTTGATGCTTTGTCGCTGGGGTGTAGCGGCGGTACTCTCACTGCCAAGGCTCATGCTTGTGGAGCTGCGGTTGTGCTCAAGATCAGGTGTTGGAGGAATGCTGGAGAGACGGTGAGGGTGAAGGTAGCTCGTGGCTTCGCTTTGTGCATCGCCATATTCAGAACCAGAATGGGTGCTGGCACCCTCTGCACGCTCAAGCTCAGCCATCGAGGCCCGCTGCAAGCGCCTCTTGCTGTACCTTTTGCCATTGTCCGAGCGATTATCGTCGTTGTCCGTGCTGACACTGTCGGCACGGCGAGCGAGGTCGAGACCTTCTACAGCTGCCGCGCACTGTTCGGAGATGTTGCGAATTATGTACGCGATGGAGTCGGTCTTGTCACGAAGGTTGCGGTCGCTGACGTCGCTCATGCTGAGTGTAGAGAAGCGCTTGCTCTTACGCGAGATGGACTGGCGGGATTCCATGTCGCGAGAGATGTCTTCATCGCCGCGAATTGACTGCCTGGTGCTGCTACGAGATGACGTTCTTGAGCCCAGGAGACCCTCGCCCTGTTCTTCTTGGGCTTGATCAAGGCCAAGCTCTGTAGCCAGGCCGTCGGGAGAGTCGCCGATGGACTTGACGATATGCTGCATGTGGTGGGCTTGGCCATCGATCAGCGCTCTGAGGTGAAGAACGACTCGTTGCGCTTCGTCACGTTGCCTGAGAAGGGTGGTGTTGGTGTGCTGCAAAGCGGAGAGATCCTTCTTGTTGCGCTTTCGCTCGCGTTCGAGTTCCTCTGCAATCTCCTGTTGCAAAACGAGCGCCTCGAGGGAATCGTCTCTCTGCTTCTCGGTGCCGGCAAGGCGAACGGTGAGCCTGGCAACAGCCTCCTTCTCTTGGTCAATCTGAGAACCCAGGCGACGGTTCTCACGTTTGTGGTTCTCGATCTTGATCTTGAGTTCGTTGGTTTCCTTGGTGAGCTGCTCGGCGAATGCTTGGAACTTGAGGAATTGCTGTTTCCAGCTTTCTAACTCGTCCACCAAGAAGTTGTTGCGTTTCGTAACCTTTGTAAGCTCGCCATCCATACGGCCCTTCAGGTTGATGAAGTCTTGCCAAGCCTCTTGAGCATCACGGGAATACTGGTTGCGCTCACGTACGATCTCATTGAGGTGTCGCATCGAGACCTTGGTCATCAATGGTTTCTTCTGAGAGCCACCGAATACAGCCTTCATGCCAGTGTTCTTGCCCTGCGAATGTGTAAGTGGTAATTCCGATAAAACAAAACAAAGCCATGCACTTACCAGCTTCTCGCACGCATGGTCCATGACCTTCATTACATCGTCCTGGTTCCACCAACCCGGATCCTGGACGCTCTCGACCTCGCCACGCATCACAATGATCTGGCCAGCTGGGATGAGCTTTCCGCCACCGTAGGCAGAGCGAAGGTGCTGGGGGACACCAGAGGGCGAAACCGTTCCGCTAAGCGACTCGGTCATGCGGTTGACGAGCTTAGATCTCTGCCTGGCAGACCATGCGTTGGGCGGGTTCGAAGTCAAGACAAAGTTGCGGTCCAAGTCAACGACAAGTGCATCTGGGGGTGCAGTGAACAGAGTGCGGCACTCTGCGGTCACGCCGAGAATGTAAGGGCCAGGCTCCTGTACCAGATCCTTGGCATGGCGGGCGTGGACGACAGGCACGTAAAGACCACTCCATTCGTACACGCGAACCATGTAGCGAATAGTCTCGGCGGCTACGGTAAGCATCGCCGGGTAGTGTGAAATAAAGATAATGCGGCGTGTCGGCGAGACGGCTGCCTCGAGCACACCAACGATGTTAGGGATGCTCAGGCAGCAGAAGAGTGGCCACATGGCGAAGTTTTGGAAGCCAGTCGGCGAGGAGGGGAATTGATAGCACAAAGCATAGTCCTTCATGTCGATGCGCACCAGATCGTTTAGTCTCGGCGCAGGGAAGCTGAGAATGCGGGAGACTTCCTCGGCGTGGAAGAGGTTAGTAGCCTTGTTCCAGTGGATCCACATCCCACGCAGGTAGTCACCAAGAAGATTGTACAACGGGTAGCGAGACAGGAAACTCAAGCAGTACGGGATCCAGTAGGTCTCGCCAGGGGTGTCAAAGTAGTCCGGCTCAGTGCGCTTGCGGAGGTCACGAATGGTCTCCGCGCGCTTGTCATCAGCGCGAGACCAGACGCGAAGGGCGATGCCATACAGCGTGTGCGAAGAGTCCTGCTGGAGAACAAAGGCATGGTGGACACAGTGAGGTTGGGTAGCCCCGGTGCAGATTTCGACATCATGAGGAAAGCATGCCTGTGGCTGTCAGTAAACTTGTTGACGGGTATTTGAACAGCAGAACGTACCCTCATCGCTGCGTGCAAAGACCTTGCGATCTCATTGTCCTGCTCCAGTCTCGGGCTGCTTCCCAAAATCTCCGGCAGCCAGAACTGGCCGACTGCGCCCTTCATATGCCCGATCTTTCCCTGGGGCGGCGTGGGTGCTCTTGCCCATTGCGATGGCTCGCGGCCAACACCGCAGACCATATATGCATGGGTGAGAGTCTTGGGAGCCCGCTGGTTGACCTTGGGCTGGCTCATCTGTCCGGTAGGTTGCGCAATGCGGGAATGAAGTGAGGATGTCCGGTTAGGGATTACAAGGTCGTCCTGGTCGCGACTCGCGGGGCGAGAGGAGCTAGAATGCGGCCTGGAAGTAAAGGAAGGCGCCATGACGGGACGGTCGTGTGTAGATATTAGGTACTGTAGGTAGTTGTATGGCGGCGACTGTTTCACAAGACAGCTAATGCGATGCCTCTTGTCTGTGAGGCTGCGAAAGAGGACGGTGCTAGATGCTCCAAGGAGCCGGTGAGCTGTCGAGGAAAGGCCGCAGAGAGTGCAGAATGGACGATTCCAGCGTCCCGGATAGCAAGGAGTTGCGTTTGTTCGCAGGCACAGCAGCACGCGGGTAGTGACAGCAGCTCGAGCGCCGACTGGTGATCGAGAGAGGACAAAACGAGAAGAGGTCGAAGGAAGGCGGCAGACAGAACGCAGCTCTCCAGCAGAGCAGAACAGACACCTTCGTCCGTCTCCGGGAGGGAGTCTTGAGTGCAACGGGCGGACAAGGGCAGCAGGCTCCCCAGGGCGCGCCGGGCGATGTTTAACCCCTGCAATTGATTATTGAACGCACGGGGCGGATACCCTCTGCAGGCCCAGCGGCCGAGAGTGACATTGACGATCAGCAAGGCCAATGCAGTCAATGCAGTAAACGCAGGACGGCCGCGCATCCGAAGGATCGAGAACGATAGCGCTGTTTCTGATCGTGTAGGTTTTGCTACCGCGGCGGGGGGAGGTCAAGGGAAGCCAGTCTTGTGTGTTGTCTTGTCTTGTCGATATAAAACTCTATGATTTATCTCAGTCGGTCAGAATGACAGATGGACGAGTCCGCGTGCCGTGATCGCATCCCTTTGGCCATCAGGTTGTATGACCGTATGATTGTCCGTCTTAAGCATCGGCAAGGCAAGTCTCAGCTGCCGGGGCTGGTCTACAGGCACTAGAGTGGTCCGATACCTTATGCAGCCAGCGGAAACGTGCAGACATACACTAGTAAGGCATTATGCATAGGGTTTGTGGTAGCGTACGGTGGAGGAGCGTCGAAAGGGGTTCGAGGAGCAGGAGCAGGAGCAAGAATCAATAATCATATCCGCGCGGCTGCTAACGATGGCCGGCTCGTTCGTGTTTCACAAATGCTCGGCTGGCATATAACTACAAGAGGGCAACTCCATCACAGCATGGCCATCCTTGCCCGCCCGCCTGTCGTGCCTATAGAGCAAACGACGATATAGCTCTTTCTTCCCACTACTGTAAGGTACCCAACTCGGAACTTCTGAACATCATCGATATCTTAGTACATGTAGGTATGCGTCTTTCAGGCAGCTGTCACGCTCCGTCCCTTCCAATGTCCTTTGGCTTCAATCAGCGTACAACACCGTTTGATCAGCCTGGTGGTCAGCAGAGTCAACACGCCATGATCACAGTGATAGTGATGTTCGGCAACACACAAATGGCAAGTCATGTCCCACCCACCCTTTCGTTCTCCTCCGCGCAAACGGCTTCGTCTGTCGTGTCGTGTCAGCGCGCCTCGCTCGCTCGCCTCCTGCGGTCTCACACACATCCTCCGCCCATCCAATATGTCCCGAGTGCTTATGCATGACTGTGTCGCAATCGCAACGCATATCCGAGTTGTCCGACGCACGCATACCATAAGTTGCGTAGCCTCCTCGCGCGTGGCGGCGGCTCGTAGTTCAGTTTCAAAAGATTTCGGCTCTCCACCGTTATCGAGTGGCGGTACTGTATTGCAGTGTGGTAGGTTCATACGCTGCGATCTTCACAGTCGTGCAGGGAAGATGCTGTAAGCTGGCGGCGAACTTTGTACCCTTCACGATGCTCGCTACCATTTTCATTCGTCCACTACATCGATCCGTCGCCAATCGTAGCCCCCTCCACGTTTTATCTTGACTTTCGAGCAGCCTTGAGACCGACTTTGACTTTACACGGCCTGCTGGGCTACTGTACGGTCGGCTACATCTCTACCTTGAGTCTTACGGCACTCTAGCTGATACTACTGGTTTTTGCATACCACCACAATCTCCGTCGGCTCCCCCACAGGCCATCCTATCTTCATCTCAACATCGCTATCGGTGAAGCACCACCACAGCGTCTGCGCAACCCTAATCAAGTCGCCACCCTCGTCATGAGTGACCAGCCGCAATCCCTTGCAGAACTGTGTAGCATCTGGTAGGTTTCTTCACACTATTTTCCTCTTCGGCACTTTCATGGTCCCCACCACAGATCACGTGCTCGCCCACTTCGACCTTCCAGGTTGCAATACTGACTTCCTACAGCTACACTGAAAAACCCAAGTACCGTTGTCCGCGGTGTAAGACACAGACTTGCTCTCTATCCTGCTACAAGCGCCACCAGCAACGTGCGTCGTGTAACGGTCAACGTGACCCGGCCGCCTACCTCAAACGATCCGAGTGGGCGACGCCTTCTGGTATTGATCGAGACTACAACTACCTCAAATCCGTCGAGCGACATGTAGATTCCACAGGGAAAGATGTCCGCGACAGAGGCATCTCCACCGGCGACTCTGGGCGCGGTGGCGGCGGCGGAAGAGGTGCTGCCAGCAACAAGAAAGTCTCCAAATCATGGCTGCCTGGCAGTGCACTGCAGAAGTATCTCTCCGAGAACAGCATCATGGTCGAAAAAGCACCGACAGGTATGAGCCGGCAAAAAGCCAACCTCACCAGAGTCACGCACAAAGGTAATGTGATGTGGACCGTGGAATGGGTAGATGTCGACGGAAAGAAAAGCATCGATGACGAGTGCTCTGAGGGAAGGCAGATCAACGACCTCTGGAACGAGGTGTCGGCGAAGCGATTGAACGCCGAAAAGGGCAAGAAGAGAAAGCGCGAGGCTGAGAAGTCGAGTGCGAAGCAAAGGGCTGTTGTGCAGGAAGGTGAACATCAGCCCTGTAATGATAGCAGCACACTACTGCCACAGCCTAAATCCGTCGAGGACTCTTCGGTGCCCAGGGAAGATCACAAAGTCGAACCTGCATCGCATCAAAACCCGGCAGAACTGCCATCAGACGAGCGCGGTGAAGAGACTGCACGCGATCCTTCAAATGCGAACTCAGGACATCCAGAAAAAGGCCTGGAAGACGAACAACCTACCACACCGGAGCACTTCTACCTACTGAAGCCTTTCACAGCAACCAAGTCGATCGTACTAATACCTATCGATTCGCCTGGAAAGCTGACCGAGTGTCTGAGTGGTCAGACCGTGCTGGAGTTCCCCACTGTTTATGTCCTGCCCGATGCTCCTGATGCCCTACCTGCTGGATTCATGCTTGAAGAGCGATACAACAAGTTGCAGAAGGCAGAGGATGCGGAGGTCGATGGTTTATTGCGAAGGACCAACGAGAGCACGGGTGGCGCATTGGCAGCTTCGAGAGAAGAAGAAAAGCCGCTGGATGCGAACAGCATTCTTGATATGTTGAAACGAGACGTCGGAGTGTAGCCAGAGGTAAAGGGGTTTTGTACATATAATGCAAATGTATAACTACAAGATTATCATACATGAGCTGCATTCAAAGATATATGAAATGATTCCTCCTCCTCCTCAACACGCTTGTGAAACATCGAGTCCACTGATCTATTCAGAAGATTGACTTTGTAGCGTTGACAGGTTTGTAGCGTTGACCAGCGATCAAGGGTCCACCCACGACTCCGCTTCCACTGTACACCAGCTGATGAGAGACTCGGGGCCTTCTGCCACCTGCGATAACCAACCGTTTCATCCACTCAATTAACCACCGTCCTTTCAGCGCTCAGGAAAGTCTGTCGTACGGAGCACTCACCGCGAACACCGCCCTGCGCTCCAACGAACGACAGTCGCATCCAACCACACTCGTGTGACCTCACCATTAATTCCGTCCTGATATACAACCACCACCACAAGCACATCTCCAACTATGGGGCGCGACCGCGACTCTGATGTCCCTCAACCCGGACCTGCAGTCCTTAGTTCCCATGCTGGACCCGACGAGTGGCTCGCGCAAGCGAAGCTCTGCCGCTACCTGCCCGAGTCCGACATGAAGCGCCTTTGCGAGACGGTGAAGGAGTGCCTGATGGAAGAGAGCAACATCCAGCCAGTATCTTCACCCGTCACTGTGTGCGGCGACATTCACGGCCAGTTCTACGACCTACTCGAGCTGTTCCGAGTCGCGGGCGGCATGCCCGGGGAGGCCGAGGAGAAGGAGAAGGCTGCTACAGAGGCGGCGAAACAACCGCTCAGCCCTGGCAGGGTCAGTAGTATTAATCCTGCGGATCTGGAGCCCCCGACGCAGATCAGCGACCCAAAGGTCAGGAGGAAGATGAAGAGACGATTCCAGAAGGACTCGGCGTACACAAGCGATGCGTCGAATGCTGGGTCGGAATTAGGGGAAGAGGAGGAAGCGCCGAGAGGCAGGGTCAGGAGTCGGAGCTTACAACAAGAGGAAGCCGAGTCTGACGAGGACGAGGACGACAGTGAGGACAGTGGGGTTGGGGTCAGGAGTCCTGGGGCCAGTCGGAGTAAGAGCACAGCCGCGAGGGATCACGCCAACGGCAACCAGAACTTCGTGTTCCTTGGTGATTTTGTCGATAGAGGCTACTTTTCATTGGAGACGTTTACTCTGCTCATGTGTCTCAAAGCGAAGTGAGTTGACCCATCGCCCCTGGACGAGGCGAACACCGCCAGAGCAATCAAGCTGACCAGAACAGGTTCCCCGACAAGATCACACTCGTGCGCGGCAACCACGAATCGCGTCAAATCACACAAGTCTACGGCTTTTACGAGGAATGCCAGCAGAAGTACGGCAACGCTTCAGTATGGAAGTCGTGTTGTCAAGTCTTCGACTTCCTCGCTCTGGCCGCTATCATCGACGGCAGAGTGCTCTGTGTTCATGGTGGCCTTTCTCCGGAAATCAGAACGCTCGACCAGATCCGCGTGGTAGCCCGCGCTCAAGAGATTCCTCACGAGGGAGCCTTCTGCGATCTTGTCTGGTCCGATCCCGAAGATGTCGACACATGGGCAGTGTCACCTAGAGGTGCTGGCTGGCTCTTTGGCGAAAAAGTCTCCTCAGAGGTAAGTTGTATGCAGTGCAAAGTGAAGGCTAAAGATCCCTTCTGCACGACGTAAAACCAAATCGTTGCACAATACTGACTCTGGTTCCTGCAACAGTTCAACCACGTAAACAACTTACAACTCATCGCCCGCGCCCACCAGCTGGTCAATGAAGGCTACAAATACCACTTCCAATCGCAAGAAGTCGTCACCGTCTGGTCGGCGCCCAACTACTGCTACCGCTGCGGTAACGTGGCGTCCATCATGACGCTCGGTGAGGACTTGGAGCCTGATTTCAAAATCTTCAGCGCTGTGCCGGATCATAGACGCGCTGTCCCGGCGGGCAGACGGGGCGCGGGCGAGTACTTCTTGTAGTGGAACTCATTGAGAACTGTGGAGGTGGAGGCACTGGAATGACGCGATACAAACGACGATGATGCTTTCGAGTCCTTTTTTTCTCGAAAAACGGGTTTCGATTGTGATGAATGATTACATGGGCTGTACTTTTGAGTTTTGGGGACAACTTACAACGATTGGTACACACTTCATTACGACGGATTCCTTCGTTCTCACTGGGTTTTTTCTTTCGTACAGTCAGTGGATCCAGACGCATGGATTGGCGGCCGCGGGTTGTTGTCGTTGGCATCGACGCCGCGGTCGTTCATTCACTCGATTGTCTTTGACTCATACGGTTTTCTGGGAATGATATGGTGAAGCTGACGAACATGGCCTCATACAAGTTCTTTTCGCTTTCAATTGCCGCTCTTACTCTTGGTCTTCGGTCTTTGGCTTTTTCTCGTCTTTCGTCGGAGGGCAGTCGGTCAGCTCGTCTGAATGAGAAATCATCGTCCAGGATGGGAGCAAGTAAAACACAGATTGAAGAGAAGTAGGGAGAATGTGGTTGACAAGAAGGGGGAAAACACCAAATGTTTGTAAGCGCTCGCTCATGTAGGGTTCGGTATGCGAGAGATACAAACGTGTGTACACCTGTTGAGATACCTGGCCCTGTGTTATTGCCCAAATCAATCGATGTGGTGAGTTGAGTCTCACAATACTCCCAAACACATGGTGGTCAATTCAGCACCTTTTATGGAAATGGTAGTTGGCTTGACTGGACGTAGTATTGTGTTGTTCTTGATTTTAGCTTGAAGATTACTTGGGAGATCGAATGGCCTGTACAGATGGACGCATGTCTAAGGTTTTCCACATGCTATGCGATTCAACAGTGCCGTCTCATGCAATATGGGTCGCTGCGACTTGCGTAAGGTTTCTGAGAGTTGCTGCTATGTGAGAAAGTATTCGAGAAATAACCCCAACCCCAACCCCAACCCTAAGAAACTGAAAACATCATATCACTAGACATTGATTCCCATACTTGTGCTCATACTCTGCTGAGCGGTAAAAATTACTATCAACATACTTCTCGTACTGTCGACGGTGAAGCTGTTGGGTGTAGTCTGGAAGGATAATCATTCTGTTGCTTGGTCGAGAGATACTATTACTGCCCAATCTGGCATCCGCTGCATCGACAAATCTTCTCGCGGAAGTCGCAACTTCGGCATGGCTGGACTACAGAAGCTTGTCTCGAACGGGTGAATGCACATGTGGGTACAGAGTTGGACCAATAGTTTCGCAGGATCATAGACATGCACTCCGCAATCCACATCGCAAGTACTTTAAAGAGGCGTGGGAGGTGGGAGGTTACTAGTTAGTAGTGCTCCGGCCAAGCTCTGGTTGTTTTGACAGAGAAAATATGGGTTGCATGTGTGCCTGCAGTAGTGGCCGTGGCGGGCTGTCTTTCTATTGTGCTAATGCACGCAGGCCTGAAGTTGTGGAGTCCGGCTCAATTCTCCAGTGAAACCTACGGCAGTACGGAGGAAAGATGGAGGTCTTTCGAACGTCTTTCGGGTCGTCGACTTGTTTGTGTGAGGAGGGCATGTTATGCGATCCACGTACGTCGTAGACATGCTCACGTGACATTCCGCGTAGGGCTATGATGGATATCAAATCGGGAAAAAGAAACAAGGTCCCGTCCCAGGAGATTGGATCATTGCCAGCCCGTTACTGGGAGATCGCACATCGATGCGCTAGAGGGTGAGGGAGAGATGGTAGTCCCAGGTAGTTCAAAAATGGCGATGGGCTCCAGAATACATATGCAGCCAATGATGAACTGTACTCGCGATGGCTTGCGTATGTCGCTGGCGACGATTCGAGATTCCGAAAAGTGCCCGGTCGCGGGCCACCTTAGCAGTACTGTACCTAGGTAGTACCTAAGTCGTGTGGAGAATTTTAGGTCTCGACTTTTCCAGCTCGAAGGTCTTGATCTTTACCGTATCTTGGGCATGCGTACAGCAGTCGAGCCAGCGAAGCGGATTTGGGTTGGTGAGGTGTACCTGACTGCGCCTGTCATATATCCGCAAGGGCGATTGGAAGACGGGGACCGAGGACCAGTAGAGGTGGGCGACTGTAATTCCCCGATGGATGGGTCGGGCGGCCATACCGACTGATCTAAAGAAGAGCTTAAAACGTGAAGAAACTCTCTTTGGCAGGCACTTGCCGTCATCCAGACTGTGTGATATTTATGTTGTGCATGTAGCATTCATGTACATGGATGTGGTCGTACAGACGAGGTAGTACAGCAGAAACTATTAGTGGACTACACAAGTATGCGTGGAGGCTGAAGCTGACTGAGGTGAGATATTCGGCAAGGGCAAGAGGACTACCGGGTGAACAAATTAATATTGGTCTCGGGTATGCAGGTCAAGTTGCCGGATGTGGCTTCACTGCTGCAGCGGCTCAGGGGCATGAATTACAATCGTCTAGGCATTTTATTATTATTCACGGAAGACTCAGGTACTGCATCGATCCTTGCCTGTCATTTCTTCCCGCAGACTTCACAAGCTCTACTCTAATTCAGACTTGCGCTGCTTGCTGTAGTCTGACCCTCAAATACAGTACAGTAGGTAGACAGGTATAGATACACGTAGCTGTTGAATTGGAGTGATGCCTGACAATTGAATAACAATCATAATCCTTCATTCAACTTCACTTCCACTACCACTTCCAGCCAGCCATCAGCCACCAAACTCCTGCCTTGCATATGCCTACTACCTACCGGTTTCACCATCACCGTCTACTTGAACCTTGTTTCGTCTACAACCCACCACACACCTCCACCTCCAGCTCTTCAACCTTGCCATCCACGTGCAAAGAAAGCACACAAGCACAAGCACCTACAGTAATCATCTCTGCAAGACCGCAAGGCTAGGCCAGCCTTCCCTTTGGCCCCCTGGTCTCAGCGTCCGCACCCACTACGGCTGGCTGCTTGCTTAGTTCGGGGAAGCTGCGCCATTGTCTTGTCGACTCGTGTTGCATTATTATCATAATCTATCCTTCCACCACCTTCTTCCAACTCAATTGTTGCCCATTCGCTCGGGTCATCACACTTTATTCTTGTTTCGCTCGCTCGCTCGCCCGCCCGCCCTCTCCTGATCCCTCACCTCTGTTCGACACCACTTACTCGCCAATCACCTGTCCAATCCGTCTCTCAACTGCCATTCGCCATTCCTTCGCTAGCCCCCGACCACTGAGACATTATCTCGGTTACCATCCTGGGCTTTAGCGGGCCCGCCCCAGGTGCCCTGCGCGCACTCGCGCGATCCCCGTACGGTTGCTGTTTCAAACAGTATGCAGGTCGACGCAGCCGGCTCCATGGACGACCCTACCGTCTCTGAGGCCTCAGCTGAAGTCGTCAACTCACCTCTACCAGCACAACGCCGACGCTCCATGACCGCCAATGCGGCCGACAGGATGCGCGCTCAACGTAGCAGTAGTCGCATGAGCCACACCACGCCTAGCCGACACAGCGACGAAGATGCAAGCAAGACGGCGGTGAAAGTCGGTACGTGCCATCCTCATTGTGTTGCCATCGCGCTTTGTTCGCTAACCCGTCACTACCACAGTCGTTCGAGTACGCCCGCCTCTCAAATCTACGGACCCTGGATACGAACTCATACCACAGCGATTCCGCGATAGCACATGCGAAGTCCCCTCGAATGCGACCCTGATCGTAAATTCACAGCAAGGAAAGAATTCACAACAAGGCAAGAAACAGTTCATCTTCGACCGCGTCTTCGAGGAGGACACCGCCCAGCAAGATATCTGGGACTATGTCAGCGACAGTGTCAACTCGTTCGTTCAAGGCTATAATGTCTCTATTCTCGCCTACGGCCAGTCCGGCTCGGGAAAGTCATATACAATGGGAACCTCGGGCCCGCAAGAGCAGGACGATCCAACGCATATGGGTATTATTCCAAGGGCGGCGCAGACCTTGTTCGAAAAGCTTAATACCGTCTCGGGGGGATCAATGTCTGGACTGAGAACACCCAAACGATACTCCACAAATGTTCTGGCGCAGTCAGGCCAGCTCGACAAGGGCTGGTCACTGAAGGCCACCTACGTCGAGATCTACAACGAACAGCTACGTGACCTGCTGGTGCCTGAATCTGTACAACCGGCCGACCGCGCAACGGTTGCCATTCGCGAAGATACGAAGGGTCGGATCTTGCTTACCGGCCTCACCCAACGTGACATCAACTCTGCGGAGGACATTTTCGAAGCACTCAACTTCGGTTCCACGATTCGTCAGACTGATGCGACGGCTATCAACGCGCGTTCATCCCGTTCCCACGCCGTTTTCAGCTTGAATCTTGTGCAAAGAAAGTCTGATTCAGGCCCGATGGCGCCGATGACTCCGAGGAGAGACAGGCATGTTTCTGTGCCATCCGAAAGCTCCATCAGTTCAGAGAACGTAGTCACGACCGACAGCAAACTACACTTTGTCGATCTAGCTGGCAGCGAAAGGCTGAAGAACACAGGAGCTACTGGTGATCGCGCTAAGGAGGGCATCTCAATCAATGCCGGTCTTGCAAGCCTGGGCAAGGTCATTTCACAGCTCTCGTCCAAGCACGGGAGTGGTCACATCTCATATCGCGATTCCCGACTCACACGGTTGCTTCAAGATTCGTTGGGCGGAAATGCTATCACGTTCATGATAGCCTGCGTAACACCTGCTAGCTTCCACATTAACGAAACCTTGAACACACTCGACTATGCCCGACGAGCTCGTTCCATTCAAGTGCGCCCGCAAATCCAACAAACCAACGAAGATGGGGACAAGCAGCGGGCGATCGACGAGCTCCGCGCTACCGTACAGCATCTTCGCGCGCAGATTGGCCAGTCCGAACAAGGCTTGGATCGTGCAGGCAGTCTGCGCAACCGAGCCAGCGAGAGGCCTAACAGACTTCAAGAGGAGCTTCAAACTCAGCTCATGGACATGCAGGAGAACTACTCTGCTCTCAGTCAGCGTCACGCAAAACTCATCTCTGAAATCTCAAAGGCACGAGACGACGAGAACGCAGACACTCCCGTACTGCTTGAAGCTATTGGCGGCGGCGCCATGGAGAGGCTGAAACGTTCCAACAGCTTCGCCGAAGCCGTCGAGCAGGTCGTGTTGGAATACGAGAAGACAATCCAGAGTCTGGAGACATCTCTTTCGTCGACACGTGGTTCACTCGCTAGCACGGAGAGCACACTGCTCGAGAAGCAGACACACATTGCTTATCTTGAGACTATCCAGCAGCAGCTACAATCCCGTCTCCAGAAGGCTGCTGACAACGAGCAAAACAGCGAGTCCTATCTCCGTGACTTGGAGGCTAAAATGGAAGGTTCCACGTCGGGAGAGGAGCAGAGCGCTGCTGTCATCTCCGAGTTGCGCAAGGAGCTGACACGTGTTCGCGAAAACAGCAGCAACGTGGAGGATTACGTTACGACACTTGAAGAACGTCTTGCGGAAGCTGAGCAAGATCAGGAGATCATGCAGCGTGATATCGACCGCCTCGAACAGGTGATCGAGCGCCAGAGAAGTATTGGACGTCTCGATAATCTGCTCTCGGAACTGGACAGTGTGAAACGTAACGGCGACACGCTCGAAGCGCACTCCAAAGATGAGGCATTGCCTAAGGTCAACGGTCACCGGGACGAGTTTGACCCGTACAAGCGCAGTTCGTCTAACTATTCCGGGGACGACGATGTTTTCGCCGAGGCAGGTAAAAACCGCTCAGCTGTGGCACGTGGAGCAGAGGACATCACTGCACTACCTTCAGATCCCATTCAGAGCCCCATCCCAGGCTCCCCTAAAGTCTTGTTGGCGCCGCGTAGCCCAGCACAGGACGATTACATGGCGGACAAGCTCGAGAATCTCTCACAAGAACTTTTCGATCTTCGATCTGAACACGAAACCGTGGTGACGGACTACGACAACTTGCAGCAGAAATATCAGACAGCGCTCGAGACGCTCGCAAAGCTTGAATATGAGAAAGAAGCATCGAACGCATCGAGCCGGCCAGAATCTTTTTTAGCAGACGCGGGGTTGAAGGCCGAGGACAAGGCAGAGCAAAGTGGAGGGCAGCCTTCATCCTCGCGATCGTTGTTGGAGGAGTTGTCCTCGCAAGGGGAAGCGAGTACTGTCAGCGGCGGCGATCAAACGCCACGCACGACATCTGATGGAGACGAGCGGTTTGGCATGCAAGACGAGATTGCCGTACAAGCCGATGCTGCTGCTGCGGCTCGTCCACCGCCGCCACAAGAAAAGCCCGATGTTCGCACCTTGAGACGAGTCAATGCCGAAAAGGATTCTTCCATTCGAGAGTTGACCCAGAACTACAAGGAATTGGCCGAAGAGCATCACTCTGCGCTCTTGCACCTTGAAGACTTGAAGCAAGAACTGCACCGTGTATCGTCAATGCGACCACCATCTACATCTCCTTCCAGTGCCAGGCCAGCATCACCAGCACTACCCAGTCCTGGCGGCTATGGCAAGTTCAACCCTCGCCGCAAGTCGGAAGACCAGCTGGGCTCTGATCGCGCTTCGAAGAGCTGCGCTTCGCTGAAGAACATCGCTCTTGATAATCTCGAGAACGATTCTGTAGCGAGGCACAACTTTGAGCTGAACCTTAGCCTTGTCGTGACCGAGCTCCATGCTCGATCCGAACGTGTTCAGAGTTTGGAGGCCGAGCTCACTACAGTCAAGAAGGAAATGGAGGGCAAGCAAGCGATTATCTCGGGACTCACCAGAGAACGTTCAAGCCTGAAAGCCAATAGCGGCACTGTTGACTTCTCCGTTGTTGGACAGATGCGTGATCAGCTCATGGAAAGCGAGCAACAGATCAGAAACCTGCATGAACAGAATGCTGCAAGGGAGAAAGAGTTCCAAGACCAGATCGACTCGCTCAAGCATAGCCTGGATCAACACCGGGAGAACAGTACCTCATTTGCTGCTCAATTGCCAACACCAACAGCCGACCATGTTCCGGGAGATTTCCCTCAAACCCCGGCGAACGAGCTCTCGCAAGCCGAGGCGGGTGCATCCCGATCCGTTGTGCACCAGCAAGATGTAGACGGCGATGTCGAACGTTTACAAGCCGAGATTGCCGCCTGGGAAACCAAGCACAACAGTGCGATGGAGAGTATGAAGGTGTCCGAGACCAGTCTGCTGTCCACGATCTCTGAGCTGCAGCAATCTCTCCGCAAGGCCGAACAGAATACACCCGCTCCCAACGGCCTGGGCATAAGCGATAGCGTCCCCATGTCTGACGATGAGCGCACTAAGCACAAGGATGTTGTTGACGCGCTGCAGAGGGAGGTCGAGGACTACAAGACCACAGCCCACAACCATGTCACAAAACTCGAGCAACTTGAGCAGTCATACGCCAAGATACTTGCACAAGTTGACGAGGAGTCTCAGTCAAAGGATCTCACACAGAAGGAACTTCAAACACATCGGGACCTTGTCGCCAATCTTGAAAACCAGCTGCAAGTGCACCAAGGGGCTATCGCACTTCACCAGGAAAGCCTGGAGAGTCTCCAAACGTCACACTCCAAAGAGATCGAGGAGCTCAAGGCTTCCATTGCGACAGCAGAGAAGGAAGCCAAGGATTACGTTGCTGCGTCCGAGAGCAAGCACAACAGCTCTACCAGCACCATGCAAGCGGAACTCACCAAGCTTCAAGCTGAGCACACTGACCTGCTTGCAGCAGCAGCTGCCGCGCTTGGCTCGCCTACCAGTTCTACCACTCTGCGTTCGCAGATCGAAGGTCTGGTTGACGAAGGCAAAGAATTGCACACTCGTCACACAAAGGCGACGAACGATCTCAAGCTTCTACAAGAAGAGCTGCAGACGTCACAGCTGAAGGCTGCAGAGCTCCAAGGCAAATTCGAGGCTGCAAACGAGCAACTGGACGCGGCTCAGAAGAGTCTTGACATGGTCACCAAACGGGAGAAGAAGAGCTCAAGACTGGTTGAAGAGTTGGAGGAGCAACTTAACAGCAACTTCGACTCGCACCAGGCTGCCACCAACCGCTTGAGTAGGATGGAGACTGCCAGCGTGCAGGAGAAAGAGGTGATCCAGAAGGAACTCGAGGAGCTGAAGGCGAGGAATGCCTTGCTGGAGGTAAGATTCCAAGAAGAGATACCAAACCACGAGTCCATAATGCTAACAATCTCAACAGCAACAAGTCTCACGACTCTCCGTGGCTTCTGACCGCGGCTCGATCGGATACAACAACCGGGAATCACTCTCGCCGGAAGCAGCTGCCATCGCCCTTGGCCGATCCGCATCTCAGCAGTCCGCAGCCCGCAAGTCTGCAAACGCACCCACCACAGCCCTCCCCACACCACCACCATCCATCCCTCTGCCGGCCCTGCCCGGCTCCGAACGCGCCACCTCGCCGATTCAAGGCAGCGCCTCGCCTCCCGCCTCCCGCCACACCTCCAAGGACGGCGCCGGCGCCAGCGCCGGAATGACCCAGATGATCGAAGACCAGGAAGCACGCATCCGCACGATCGAGAAGCACCTCTTCGCCGAGAAGCAGCTGACTGCCACGCTCGAGGAAGCCCTTGTCGACCTCGAAACGTCGGCCAACCGCACCAAGACCGACATGGACAACTGGAAGCGCAAGTGCCAGGGCCTGGAAGACGAACTCGTCAGCTTACGCAAGGAGCGTAGCAACTCGCGCGTGAGCCTGCAGGCCGTCGAGGAAGAGCGCGAGATGCGCGTCCGCGCTGAGCGGGCCAGGCAGGCGCTGGAGGAGAGGATGAGGGAGCTGAACGCTGGAAAGAAGAAGAAAAAGGGCGCGCTCAACTGCTTCTAGTTGAGGGTTGAGCTTGTTGCCTGATCTTGTGTCGGAAAGAGCTTGTCGCCGACTCTCTCCGACGGAAGTTGAGGCGAAGTACACGACACGTAACGCAAAAGAGCAGAAGAAGACGGCGTTTTGATTTTAAACAAGTCTCGAGGGTTGAAAGCAGCCTCGTGTCTACTGTATCTCCTTTTCTTCTTACCATTTTGCCCCACCAGGGTGAAATAGTAGACGTTCGGATTTGTGTTCTGGTTTTTTTTTCCCGGGAGGGTTTGACCTTTCCCCCTCACCCTCTGATTAGATCGTCTACATACCCCCTTGTCTCTACTTCCGCGAGCGGTCCTGGAGCTTCGTTTCGTTTTAGAACAAGCTTAGTACATAAAACCCTGTAAAAACAATAATAGTTGCTTTTCTGTACAACAAGTCTTCGGTCACTCCCGGTTTTCATCGTGTGTTTCCGGATTCATTTCCATTCCGTTGTTATTTTCGTCTCAAGTCCTCAAGTCGGTTCAGCCTGGCTGGCCACATGACTACCTCGCTCTTTTCGAGCTCGTCCGTTTCATTGCCCTAAGATTTGCTCACAGCCTTCACCGCAGGCACTTCTTCGTCTAGCGGCAGGATATCCGGCACGGGACCCACGGGCGTGATAGCGAACGGATTGATTTGCGCGTGGCTCTTGGTGTAGTGCTTCTTGATGTGCGTGAACTCGGTCGTGCTGCCAAAGGCTTCGTGGTTCCAGTACAAATTGCGCAGCCACCTAGACAAGGGAAAAAACGACAATGTCAGTCCTCCATTCTCACCTGAGTATTCTCGCGTTACGAGTCTACGGGTCTACAACTGATTGAGTACTCACTTGTGGAGATTCGGGTAGCCGCTGCGGATGTCGCGGATGTTGGTTTTGAAGTGTTGAGTGCTGGGAGATAACACGTCAGATTCTGTGTGGCGGGGAGAAGGGAGAAGACGATGTCTCACTAGACTGCGTCGAAGCGGATGATGGTCGTGTAGAGGCGAACATCTTGTTCTGTTAGGCGGTCGCCGAAGTAGAAGGGCCCGCTGGATTTGGCGAGGTCGGCTTCTGCGCGGTCGAGGGAAGAGAAGAGGGTTCTGACGGCTTGTTCGTAGGCCGATTGGGTGC
>Ga0265797_10000496_pt1 | contig 71260 bp, 60 predicted proteins | sample P2T30metagenome_FD_192433 | JGI IMG/M metagenome (GOLD analysis project Ga0265797, IMG submission 192433) | Plant litter microbial communities from East Loma Ridge, Irvine, California - P2 T30 | ecosystem: Environmental > Terrestrial > Plant litter > Unclassified | place: USA: California...
CCTTGACGCGCTTGCGCTCACTGGCCGGCGGGGCCGCAAGAGCCATGGTGCCGGCGCCGGCGCGTGAGACGCTGCGCACTCAGCTGCAGCGCACGCGATGGATGGCCGACCAGAGGAGTCGACGCGTATGCGGTATCGGGGTCGTAGCGAGTTTGCGCAATGGGTTGTTCGCTGCTGATAAGACCAGGTGAGCGCCGGGCGGATTCGGAGATGCGCGTATGGGATTGGGGCGGGTGACAGCGCGGCAGTGCGACAGCGGCGACGGCGCGCAGGCTGAGAGAAGGCGCGTCGAGCGGATAGCGGGCGCGCGAGAGTCGAGGGCGGAGCGGTGATGATCGACGGGGTGGAGCGGTGGTGGTGGACGGGATGGTGTCCGGATAGCCGTTGACGGTCGCGTGTCTCGACGCTGGTAGTAGTGTAGGCGGCGGCGGCGAAAGAACCTCTCGGCGGCGAGGGTCTGACGTTGAAGGGCTGGGTCGTGCGGTGCGGACGATCCAAGGATCCTGCGCTCGGGCGGCAGCTAGAGCCAGATTAACCTTTGCAATCGCCGCGCGAAACACGAAACACTCGCTCTCAAGGGACAAGGACCCTGCGCTCTGCGGTTCAGTTGTCGTGAAGACGGGGCAGATGGATTTGTTGCTGTGCTGTGCTGGCAGGAGTTAGTCCATAGTACCGGCTGTGGTATCACGCCCAGCCGATTGGGAGGCGGACGATAGGAGGGGACTTGTGAGGCGGCGCTGTTCTCCCTACTGCTGCACAAGCACGTCACCGACCTGCTATTTCGGGAGAAACACACGAAACGAAACACATATGCACATGTGTGCTGCACGTGAATGTCACGTGATGTGGCTTCATTGTTGGTGAACAAGAGGTCGTTTGAGGAGTCAGTAAAGTATTATTGAAGTATTGAATAGAGCATCAAATGCTTGCTGACATAATACTGCTAATCAAGGAAAGTCTATTCTTTTGATGTATGTTGATTACCTTACCTTGAAGTGAAATTTTATTGGACATCAATGCTACCAAACTTCCCATCAAGCCACAATCACCACGCAAAATATCGAAGATTGATCGGGTGGACAAGCGATGAGTTGATTAAGCTTTCACATTAATTCCAACGTCATGACAACAATCGCGCTCTGCTCTCTGTGTGCCACTACATGTGGCTACTGCTTACCACCTAGCCCGTTTTCTCTCCCGACGGCCACAGAACAGGATACTCCGGTCGATACTGCCCATACTTCGCCTGCCACGCAAAATAGTATCCCAACGCCGCCACCGGCTGCCCAACCAAACAGAACGTACACCAGAAAGTCAGATTACCCATCAGCTTCGGCCAGTATCCTTCGCGTTTCCTGAAAATATCCGTCAACAGAATCAATGGAATCTGGAACATCATCCCCATGAAAGCGAGTCCGAGCACGTTGTGCGTGGGAATGCCAACGAGTATCTCGTGCAAGACAGCAGAGAACGTGAATGTGAGGATCTGCGCGAGCGTGGGATTCATGCCTCTTCCGACCATCGGCGCGTAGACGTGGCGCTTCATGAACTGCGAGACGGGCTTGTTCCAGCTTGTCCAATATGAGCGGACGTCTGAGCAGTTCCACCAGTCGCCGTAGAATTCGCGGTCGCCGAAGCGCATGACTTCGGCCAGAGCGTTCAGCGATGCTTGGAAGAGGGCGTAGAAGCCTGCGAGCCAGCAGATGACACTGATGGTGCTGAGCTTGAGCACGCGCTCGAGAAGATTGATGACTTTCAGTTCGGAAATGTCGGAGAGACTGTTCTGCAGGAGAGGTACGGCGTATTGGGCAGATGCGATCCAGATGATGAAGCAGGCGAGGATCGTCTCGAGGACTCGTTTCGCCACGAAGTCCCAGCGAATCTTGTTGGTGCGAGGGTATGCTGGCTGGTATATGAGGGTCGGCGCCCACCAGAAGTAGCAGAGGTTTGACACAGTGATGTTCTCCGGGTATGGGCAAGTCTTGTACAGCTCTGGCATCGTCCGTCCTGTCGGATCCGGCTTGAGGAAGGCATGTCGAATATCACGATTGGTGAAGGCATAAGAGCAGACCTTCAGCCAGACGATGACAGCATGCATCTCGTGGATCGTGCCGATACCTGGGTTGTGGATGTAGCAGTATACCACCGTTGTCGACACCAGCAGGTTGAACGTCGCATTGAGCGCATGCAACACAGCAATGATCCACCATAAGCTCTTCAGCCTCTTCCTCTCATACTCCAGCTGCTTATCATAATCCCTTGCCTCGCTCTTCTTCACTCTGCCCACAGCTCCTTTCGCGTACCAAGCCGCCAGTCGCTCAATCCCGTATGCCACGAACAAGTGACACGGTACTGAGACGTAAAGGATAGTCCCGTATATGAGATCGCTCCTCGAAGGTCCATTGGATGAGATCGTAACGCGTATACCATATCTCTTGAAGTTCTCAATCATAAGGCGCAGGATAGAGCAAGCTAGAACGGCAAAGGCTAGGTTCTTGAAGCCTTGCAGAGATACAGACTCCGTGGAGTCGCGACTGAGGCATGATGTGCGGTTTTTGGAGTGTACAGCGAAGGCATGCTTGTACTTTCTTGCGGCGGCTTGGGCGTGTTTGGATCCAGAGATGCTGTGGGTTCGTGCTCGCACTTCAGGTCGGGTGAGTTGGAACGTCTCACCGGCTCGCGCGTGCTCTTCAGTGCCATTCGGCGACTGCTTCTGAGCTGTGGTGGTAGTGTTGTCCCCTAGTTGGACAGAGCCATTGGAATTGTCGAGCTCGCTAATGCCAGCCCAGGCCGGCTTCTGGTTCTCCTTCATGGTTGTAGTGGTTGCCATCAGCTGTTCTCGATCTTCACGGTTGCATTGAAGATTGCAAATGCACAAGGCGTCTCCACGCTTGCTGCATTTTTGTTGGGAAGGAGGCTGCGGGTGTCAGCCATTGAGCTTAAGCTTGTCTTGGGACGATGCTCTTGGGGATCGCCTGGGCAGGCCATGCAGTTGAGGGGTGAGCCTACGACACAATAAGTGGGTCTGCAAACAGGGTTCTGGGGGCTTGATCGCCAACTGCTTTTAGGCTGACATGTGATGGTGAACGCATGTTCACGCGCACGTTGATATAGAACACCAATCAAATACACGTAGCTCATGCTATAACCCCCGCTTTGGCATCTCGGTGGGTATGCGTGTACTACACTGCTTCCTGTTACCCGCACAATAATCATGGGGAAACATGAATATTGCTGCGCCAGTAGGTGTTTTCCGCCGGCAGATCAGGTTGCACGGAAATATTATGCAACCCGTCGGCACATACTACAGCCTAGCTGTTCTAGCGAAATTACACTCTTGATAGCACCAATATTCAGTTGGTTTAATGTGGGTACAAAGAACACCTCGCCTGTCTGTCAGTTACATGTAACGTTACATGTAAGTTACATGTATGTATGTACAAAAGGGGGCGGGAAATGACTTAACCCGAACCCGAACCCTGTGTTATGGACCTAGATCCTGACTTCGATCCAAATGCAGTTGTGTCTTGTGTATGGAAGTTACGGCAGACAGATGAATGAAATCGATGGACGCCACATTGTGGTGGTGTGGAGAAATGTATCACTTTCATAAGAGACATTCATAAAGTACCTTCTGCTATTCATTTCACAGGGTGCTGAGGACGCAACCCTATAAGTGAAGAAACCATGCTACACGAGGTATACTAGGTATGATTCTGTGCTATCCGATTATCTGGTTTGTCCGGTATAGACTCACCAAGGAGTGGAAAGAGTGCAGAAACATTACCGCCATCGCCAGAATTTTGAAAGGCGCCTGTAGCACGTCGCTTGCGGCAACTGTCCACACCCAAAGCAAGGAGCATGTCAGCTTTAAGATTACACCAGCGTCGACGCCTCTTGTGAACCTCAATCATCGCTGATATCAATCACCTCTGCGTTCTCCATGCTTTCTCTCGTACGCTGGCGCTTGTTGTTCACAGACGTGATGGTGACACCACCCTCGTCGTCGTTGCTCAACGTGACTGAACGTTGGCGAGCGCGCTTCTCACGCTTGAATTCCTTCTTGATGTTTACCGTGGGTCGTCTTTCGCGTAGCAGACGGTTCTGCTCGCGAAGTTCGTCGGGCGTAAGCTCGGCAGGGTCACGGTCGATGAGCGGGCCTGGGGAAGGTGCACGCTCGATGATACCTTCGATCTCAAGATCCCCTAGATCATGATTAGAGGTTGCTTTGATGCTGGTGCATGATGCAAGACTTACTGTGAGAGCGATACTGGAAAACGAAGGTGGCGATTGGCTTTTGCCCGTATGGGTAGATGACATTGGCGTACATTCGATCCTGTGTAAATTCGCTGGGTCCTAGCCTGAGTGAAAGGTTAGTTCCGCCGCGGGCTGTAACGGTGTGTTTACTTACTTCACGCGATTCGAAACAGAGCGACCCTTGAGCGCCTTTTCCGGGACACCGGCATCGCCAATGCCTTTGAAGTTCTCAGGCTCGTCAGAACGGATCCTGACGCCATCATCACGGCATCTCTGCAGCTCAACTTTGATCTCGCCGACGCTTGCAAGTTTCTTGGAGAGAGATGGCTCCGCTGCGCCATCCGCTGTGAAGTATGTTAGCATGCAAACATCACTCGATTCCATGGACGTTTTGTGGGCATACATGTCTCCAGCTCAGCGAAGAGGAATTTCCTACGAGTGGTGCGGCCGCCGGAGGTCTCGTAAATGTAGTCGATCACTGCCGTGGCGTGCAATATGCTGGCCGGGTCGACAACCAGAGCCCCTGCCCGCTCACCGTCAAGAAACACCTCAAACTTGATGCGGTCTGCAGGCTGCCTGTAAGTGAAAGTATCCTCCAGATGCAGGATGACTGCGAAGTTGGCGCCAGCAATCGCTTCCACGAACGTGGTTGCGCTCAAGTCGCCATTCTCGGTCGCGTGTTCGGTGAGTGGCATACCATTGACACGGACCTTGACAGAGGCACCGGGGAGACAGTCGGCGTACATGGTGGGAGTGGCGCGGTGCGAGTGTATGTTGTAAGGTTTGGTGTGGTCGCTTGCGGTGTGTTGGTGGGTGAGGTTGAAGTCCTGAGCGAAGAAGCAAGGCAAGCGGGAGCTTTTGAACAGCGCGAGGAAGGAGCGCAATCTGGCAGTCACATGCAAGCAACCTCACTTGCTGAGACAAGAATTCACTTGTTGCAGTATGAGACAGCCTACTTTCACATCGCCGAGCTGTCAAGTTTGCGCAAATGTGAGACACGGCTGCCTATTCTGTCCAGCACGTAGTAGGAAAATCGCGTAGGGGAGTTCCTTGTGCGACCTTGAAGCGCGAGGCTGCCACGAGGTCACGCAGTCTCAAAGATCAAAGATAGACTAGTCATGCCCAGACGCCGGATGGCTGCAGGGTTAGTTAGCAAATCAGGAGTTGGCCTTGTCACAGCCACATAACCTGTCACAAAAGAACCTACACGCACCACTTCCGGCATCTCGATGCTCGCTTCCTGGGATATGATTAGCATATCTCTGAATCGGGTATCTGACACTCGTGTCGCAAAACAAGTGAATATGAAATGTGGTTTTTCTTTTCGAAAAAATGAATCAGGGGGTGAAACAACGCAAGCAAGCAAACAGTTCTATCTTCATGTCACTTTTTCGCATTGCCATTAGCGTCTATCTACATTTCCATGTATGCAATCAGTCGTCATCCCAGTTGGGGTTAGGGCCAGGAGGCTTAGGACCGCCAGCCTGTCTCGCGACAATAATCTGGTCGACGCTGAGGATCGTCCTGACAGACTCTGTCGCGAGCTTGATCGCCCACGACTTGCTGACCATCAAGTCGAGGATGCCCTCATCTTCAGCATCGAGAGTACCGGAGCCGTCCTCGTTCTCAATATCAACGCCCATGGTGGGTGGTGAGTCCTCTTCTGAAGAAGACTCGGTCTGCTTCTTGCTGGGCTGTTGTTGCTGCTTCTGGTAGGAGTTGTGTGCGGTGTAAAGGCGTGCGAGAACCTCGGTGGCGTCAAGACCGGCAGACTCTGCGAGTGTGCGAGGAATGACTTCGAAGGCTTCGGCGTACTTCTTGATGGCGTACTGGCTGAGGCCAGGGGTCTTCTCTGCTACAGCGTTGACCTTGTCGATGATCTGCATCTCGGCGGCACCGGCACCGGGCACCATTCTGGGGTCGCGGGTGATGGCCTTGATTGCGTTGACACCGTCATCGACGGCGCGCTCGACGTCGTCAAGGTGGTTTTGGGTGGCGCCTCTGAGGACAATTGTGGCTGTACGGGTCTGGTCGTTCTCTTGTCTGAAGACGGTCACTCTGTCGCCACCAATCTCGAGGGTCTCGACAACGTCGATGTCACCCATCTCATCGGGCATGGGAGCACCGAGACGGGCCAGAGGGGTGGCGCCGACAACGCTGCAAAGACGGCGGAGCTCGAACTTGGACAGAATCTTGACAACCATGATGCCGTAGCGGTTGAGGTAGTGCATTGCAAGCTCACCAACGCTGGCACCAGCAACGACCACGCGGATTCCAGAATCGTGAATTTCCTTGATGGCAGCCTCCATCTGTGCCTCCTCGCCCTTGGAGAAGTCCAGAAGCTCCTTGGAGTTCTTCAACAGAACGGTGCCCTTGGTCTCGGTTTGCGAAATGTCGATAGGGCAGCTGTAAATGCCGACCTTGGCCTTGGAGGCCTTCTTGACGCTTCCATCAGGCTCACGGCCGAAAACCATTCCCTTGACCACCTTGCTCTGCTCCAATCCACCTCCCATGATCTTGACCACTCGTACGTTGTCCACGTTGAAGTTGTATGGGTTCTTGGGCATCACCACAAGCACAGCCTCGGCGACCTTGTCCGCGAGGAAGTCCTCGTTTCCTGACTGCTTAGCTGCAATGACTGTCCTCAGCGCCTTGGCCAGCTCGGCCTGGCTCCTGATGTCCTCCACTCTCTCAACCTCCAGCTCCTCCAGCGCCTTGAGCGCAAATCCTTGTGCGCGCTCGTAACCCTTTGCGATCTCGCTCGTCTTCAGACCCATTCGTAGAAGGTCCTCTGCTTTCTTCAACAGCTCGCCGGCCAGGACAATGACAAGGTTGGTCGCATCGCCCATCTCTGCCTCCTGCTGCTGCGAGGCCATGACAAGCAGCTTAGCGGCGGGGTGGACGACTTCGAGCTCGCGGAGAATGGTGGCAGCATCGTTGGTCAGGATCATTTTCTGCAGGTGGTTGATGACAATCTTGTTGCGACCGTAGGGACCGAGGGAGGTCTGCACGGTCTGGGCGATGTTACGGCAGGCCTCGATGTTGCGGATGACAGCGCCATCCTCGGAGTCGTGGCTGGAGGGTGACTTAGTATGTGTTTTGTAGTATACCTGTTATTTGGAGGGGAAATAGCACACCTTGTGTAGCCCTGCTTGAACAGGCCGGCGTTAGGAGCGCCGGGGACTGAAAGAGACATATTTGCGAAATCTCGTCAATCTGGGGGGAACTCGATTGACGGGATGGGGAAGTGTTGTATGAAGAGGTGAGGGAGGGGGTGTGTGTTGTCTCGCTGGTGCTTTCCCTGCGGACTTTCCCTTGACGTGTAGCGGAGGTGTTTTTTGGCTGGCTGGCTGGCTGCTTGACCCCACGAACGAGGGTACGAGAGCGAGACAGAGCGGAACTTTGCCGGGGGAAAGAGACGATGATGGAACATTGAAGACAGAGCTGCTTTCAACATTCATTACCACCAGCTATAGCCGCTTTTGCTTTTGGTCGCGGTGGTGGAGAGGAAGGAGGCAATTGGATTTGATATACTGAAACACGACCGCACACGCGAACGACCATCACGACATTCAATTGCATCTGGCGAAGGCCACCAAGCGCATACTGGGTCTCGAGCTGGTTTTGGCCTTCATCATACCCACTTGACGACGCACACCCGACCATGCTCCCGCGCACTCTCCAGCGGTCACTCCGACGGCTGGCATATCAAAAAGATGCCTGCAATGTCTGCTCCTGCCGCTGTGGCACGCAATTCACGTCCCGCCAATTGTCCACCTCCACGCCCTTCCAAAAAGGCCGAAGAGCGCCCTCTACTAGAGAAGCACATTACTATGCAGAATCAATCCCCGTGAGCGGTCTAAGTCCAGAAGATGCCAAGAAATACAAAGAGACGGTGAAAAATGATGCAGAACGAGCGAGCAACCTACGACAAGCGCAGATCACACAGGCTCACGCCGACGGGCAGTTTAGCATGACGGCCGACGAAGTCCAGGAGTTTATGGAAGCTTTCAGGGAGATCTGCGACCAGTCAAGACTACGTGTTGGTGCTGCGGCGCCTGCGGGCTTCATGCCCCTGGTGGAAGCGTCTGGCGCGACGGAGCAGGACTTGACATTCCTGGCCATAATGATGTTGCGGAACAAGTACGACAGAGACGAGGTTTATTGGGGTAGGAGACTTCTGTACACACTCTCTGCCGCCGGTTTTATAGAGTCGACTATCCACATCATGACCCAGACGCTACTCCACCACAGGCAACAACCAGGAACCCTTAGAAGTGCAGCGATCGTCGTGGAGAGAGGTCGCCTGCAGAAGGCTGCGAGGGAAGGCACAAGTTCCCGTGCCCTGGTTCTCGAGGGAAAAATCGCTTATGAACTAGGCGACCACGACACCGCTATCCAGTTGTGGTGGCGAGCTGTCGAAGGAGCAGTTGCCAAAAGTAAAGCTCAATTAGCAGAAATGGCTACTGGTGTGAGATCGTTGGACATTGCCTCGCAGGATAAGGCCGATCTGTCGACTCCCTGGAATGAACTTATCGAAGTTCATTTCGAGCGTTCACTATTGAAAGGCAAGAACGAATGGGAACTTTGCGAAAAGGCTATTCAAATCGGCGTAGAGCAGGACGATCCGACTGCTTTCTACTACGCTGCAACGTATTACAAAAAACGCAATGAGGATGGGTCTCACAAAGCAACCAGCGAGTGGCTATATTACATGACCAAAGCCGCCGCGTCTCTTGTGCCGAAGGCTATGTACGAGCTCGGTGTGTACTATGCAGAGAGCGGCTGGAAGTACATCGAAGACGAACCACCAGAACATGTGAAACCTACACCATTCGACCGCTACCCGGCCAAACATGCCGCCGACTCCCCGTGGGAACGCGTGCGCCAGCTGTTTTCTCTCTCGGACACCAAATCCACCACAGAAAAAGACAAAGACAACATCTTCCACACTGCAGCCTGGCCTTCCACGCCTGAACAGCGATACGAACTCGCCATTCGCTGGCTCAACGCAGCCGCTTCCTTCACCTATGCTCCCGCACACCTCTTCCTCGCCAAGCTGTACATGCAGGAAACCCTCTGGGCTGGCGCACAAGCACCCATTGAAGCACTAGAGCTGAGTCCAAAACGCTACTACTACACCAGCAGAGAAGACGAAGCCGACGCTCACTTCACCGGCGACGTCAAAACCCACGAGCTGCCCGAAGGCACCGAAGACCCGCCCAACCCAGACTATGACATCGAGCTAGCCAAATATCACCTCCTGGAAGTCTTTTTTGCGCGACGCGCGGTCGTGGCACGCGCAGAAGCACTCGCACAGCACCACAAGGTTCGGCGAGACATCGAATTCGAGGACATCGATCTCATCAAAACTGATGATACGTATCACCTGGTGAAATACCTCGACAAGGCCGAGGTGTTGGACCAGTGGGTGAAGGAGTCTCAGGCGATGTACAACGAGGCTGCTGCTATTTGCGAGGACATGGGATGGTCGATCTATGACCCAAACGGAGGACTGTGGTACAAAGCCGGTCTGGGCGGCGTAGAGGCAGCGAACGCGGCTGCATCGAAACGTTAGTGTATGATAGGGTATTGGATGCTGTAATTTGTAAACTGTACATGTATTATTATAAGTCGGCCCATCACTTTCGACTTGTCAAGAAATTCTGTTGCTGGGCTCGCCACTCCCGATCAAAATCAGCGTCAATGTCAATATAGAATCGCTAGACTGCAGTTAACTAAAGGTATATTTTCTTGATGAACATTATCATTGTCCTGTGGCCAGAGTGGTTGCTCAGAGTCGAGTGACGATCTTGATTGATCTGCCTCGCTCGCTCGGCTCAGCCCGAGCGAACGGCTTTCGCAACTACGACATTTGATGGTTTCACTTCCAGCGCAAGTGCACACCATCTTTATTATCCACCCAACAACTACAACTACCCACCCATCGAAAACACAACCCTCTCACCATATCAAACCTCATTCAAAATGGCCCTCGACGCAAAGACCGAAGTCATGCAGCAAGTCCGCCAGCAGGCTGCTCTGCAAAACGCCCGCTTCCTCGTCGACGTAAGTTGCAAACCTCCAGTCGCTCCCATCGTATCAACTCGGAGACGCAACATAATCTGCGCATATGGGTACTGACACTCTGTTGCAGAAAGTCAACGAGCACTGCTTCGAGCGCGCCATCCCCAACCCCGGCTCCTCCATCTCGTCTTCCGAGCAGATCACTTTCACAAACTGCATGGAGAAGTACATGGCGGCGTGGAACACGACTAGCAGGCAGTACTTGGGACACTTGCAGAAGGGTGCTGGTGGCATGTAAAGTCGCTTCTGTAATGGAGAGGATTTGATGGATGGAAGGATGCGCAAGGGAAGGTTTTGGAGTGTACCATTATGAGCTTGGGACTTTTTGCATGAGATGGCATTGGAGGAAGAGATGTACGATATGAAGAAGTGGGATTGTAGGAGGGAAGAGCGAGGCCGTGTAAGACGGAGTCGTTGCGACTGTAAAAATAATGATGTGCAGCGCATGCGCGGATGCAAAGGATGAGTGTATGATATGCTACAGAACTCCACCGAAGAATGAATTGCATACTCGAACAAACCCGCACATGGAGCATGCATGCCGCTATATGCCTCTGAAATGCCATGATCCCGCGCCTCTAATGCTGTCGTAAATCGCAGCACATGACCAAGTCTAGTTGGAGCCAGGCTTAGCAAATGCCTTTTGCCTCTCCGCGTACTCCTTGACAATGATAGAGCAGTTGATCTCCTTGCAGAGCTGCTTTCTCCTCGTAGGCGGAAGCAAGCTGGCAAAGTCCAAACCAGACGCCCTCTCGACAGCCTCAACCGGAACCTCAAAGTCCTTGAGCGGCTTGTCGTTGCTGATCCTGTCATTGGGAAGCACGAAAGCGCCCAAGCTGACATTTCCGCCAGCCTTGCCATCCTCAGCATAGATGATCTTGTAGAAGTGCGTCGGCACCGCAACGTTAGGCGGCGAGCCGATAACCTCGTAGCTGACCCTCCACTTTCCGTCCGCCTCCTTCTTGGGCAAGTACAGAGGACCCGTCACAATCCTCACAGAGGGGTAGAAAGTTGTAAGTCTTCTGCAGAAGTCCTCAAAGTGTGCCCAGTAGTCCCTGTTGAAGCCCTCGCCGACCTGCGGGCACATGTTCGACAGCGCAAACGTCGCGTTCATGGCATCCTGCGACCACTTGCAGTCCGCCGCCGGCACCTGGTGGCCTCTGTCGTAGCCGGAGCGGAAGTAGTCCTTTAGCTTCGCGCGGAACTTCTCTGGGATGCTCAGGTCCTCGACGAAGACGGAGTGTCTGCGGTCGCCCTCGCGCATGAGCACGGAGGCGGGCGTGATGTGCTCGGCGACCCAGTTGGGGTTGCGAGTTGTGCGATTGTAGGAGGAGGTCAGGGAGGAGGCGGTACGGAGATCGGAGACTGGGCCTGGGAAGCCATATTGGAAGAGTCCTGAAGGGTCTACGGGTGCGACGGCGGCAGCAGCGACCTTGGGATCGATTTTGCCGATTGCTATGGGAGCGGGAGGGAGAGGTGCTGTCTTGGAGGGGACTGCTATGGTGGGTGATGTAGCGGTGGTGGCCTGGACGACGGGTTCTTGTTGTCTTCTCGATCCAAAGAATGCGGCGGTGGTTGCTGCTCCCACAACAGCAGAGGCGCCAGCGACGGCGGCGAGGGTGAGTTTGCTCATGGCTATTGCTGAGGTTATTGGAGAGATGGTGAGACAGGGACTAGAAGAGGCTGCCGGAAGCGCCTGGTCTATCTATCTGTCGTGTCTCAGCACAAGACTCCCTGCACAAGCACGCGGACGTGATCATCTGCTCTGCTGAAACGGGCATGAACTTTGCGCAACCAATCATCGACCACCGTGGCCGCTCCTTGAGTTCTAACCGCTACATTCCTTTCGCATGCATGACTTTTGTCTATTGATGGTCTCTGTGATATTTAAACACCAAATTGATCATTCTGGTGACAAGATTCCTCATGAGCAATTGCTCGAAAAACCCAGGGCTCTCCATGGCCGCCACGAGGGACTTTTGATCACATATGTTGAATACAACTCTATGTACCACGGAGATACTATACATTGTCTTCCATGCCCACGGAGAAGACATCACGGCATGCGATGCTAGGCTACAGCTCACTGCGAGACTCGCTCTTTCCAAACTCATCCGCGGCACACAGTAGTGCGTCAACGTCACTTCGCCCAATCGTCCGTACATCAGCCAACCCTCCCACGATCCTCCTTTGTCGGATTCGATACATTTCGAGGATGGTATATCGTCTGCGTCCAGTTGTTGGAATGCCCGGTGAAGCTCATCTTTGGTGGCGTCCGCCTGCGACATCGCGGCACAGTTTTCCGAATGCGCGTAATATCTGTAAGCTATGATTTCGTAGGACCAGTTATTACAGCACACTCCTGAGGGCCACGATCCAAGCTCGCAGCAGCGAGAGTTGTGAAGGTGTATGTCCAGATGCCCGATAGTCTCATGGTTGAAAATTTGTGTTTTCTGGTGTTATTGGCATTGATAATGTTGATGATTGGTCATTTAGTGTAGTCTAGTGAATCGAGTCTAAAAAGAGAGTGCCGGTTGGGACGACGATCGTTTAAAAGATGGTGTGACATGCATGGGGTCAATAGTCGACCTGTATAGCACTGATACAGTACTCATATCGCCTACACAGTTCGCCAAGCTAGGAGATGCTTCCAACTCGTTCGGTGCTACGTCAGTCGACCTCAACGAACCTGTTGCATTGTAAGAACATGGCTAGAGATGCGTGGTGACGATACAAACGATCGTAGAAGCCGATAGGAAGAACCGTTCAAGCTAGCATGCACTACTATAGCCCACATACTACTTGGCATGTGTGTGGAGAGTCATTTGGTGTATCCTCATCAAGAATCAACAGCGGCAATAGGTTCTATCGCCCAAGAGATTTCGACTCGAGAAAGCCTACTAATGTACGCGATGGACATGGAAGTCAGTGATGAGTCGAATACAAGTGTATGGCATCGTATGGTATAGAGAATATGCGCAGCGAATCCCCTGGACCTTCGCCTGCAATAGCCTTTATGTACACCCTCTGGTGTCCGTTGCTGTCTGTCTACTCATAATGCATGTGTTCTTGGGTGCAATGAAAAGAAGACAAGTGCCTGACTTCGTGCAGCCGTGTAAGCAGGAATACACAAAGAAGATTGTCAGGTTGTCTGCAAAAGACTTCATGTACACCCTCTGGCGCCCGTTGCTGTCCATCTACTCATGACCCATGTCTTTCTGCGTGTAAGGGAAATTTGGGGATTAAGCTTTTGCGGAGGACCAGTGTGTGAACCTTAAATTCGGAGATGTAAGTGAAACACGCCGCGGACTTGGCTTGAGAGGTAAGCGGAATTTGCCAATTTTTACGGATTGCTTCAAAATCTTGTAAGACTTTTTGAACAGCAGCTCGTAGGCGTGAGTGTGCGCTCAATGAAAGGAGAAATCGGATACACTGGATACTCGAGGAGGACTTGTAGCTAATCACAAAACATAGACTTCGCCAAGAGGAAGGAAGTGGTCCGGAGCTGTGAGAATCGCCACCCGAGCAGTTCGTATCGCATCGCCACACCATAAAGGTTTAGTAACTAGCTCTTTGACCAGCGTCGCCTGAAGTGACATGGTCAGCCGCCTCGTCAAGTCCATGTCTGAGAGGAGAGGATGTACGACCATAGCATTCAATTTCAATTCTGCAGACGGCGCAGTCACGCGTTCTCCAGGGCGTCCCAGTCCAGCTGTGCAAGACACCCTTCGAGTGTCAGATATGATATTTTGTGGCGCTTCGTAATACCGCGCCACGTATACGTGAAGCGATATGCGCTCACGGAGCCTCTCGCGAAGAGAAACGACCTTGTCGTCTTCCAGTGTGCACCATCCTTCGCGACTGCACATTTGCCGTCACATAGGAATCTGCGTGAATTCCAAGTAGGACATAACAGAAGATCCTCATGTGCGATCCGGCACGCGAGCTCGAAGCTGAGATCGGCGGGTTGTTGGCATTGACGAGCGAGCTCTTCCACGAAGCGCTTTGCATCTTGTTGGCTGAACAGAGCGGTCTCCCATTCCTGACAGGTGAGCGAGACGCTGAAGTGTGCGTGTGGCGCGTAGCGCTTCATAGTCTTACAGAACGACTTCACGCGCGTGAAGAAGTTTGGAATACCGGCGCTGCCGTCGAGACACCAGAACGGCTTCTCGGCAATATATCCACGGCAAAGAACAGCCATTGCTTCATGGTGGAGTTGGCGACATGCTGTCATGGCAGCAAGTGCTGAACCAAGGACTTCCGGGTCGTACTGTTCGTAGGAGGCCTTATCCTTTTCGAGCTCGTCAAACACTAGTTGTAACCATTTATGGTAAATTCGGTTTCTCAATTCACCCGGGAGTAGGAGCAGTGGTGCGTCCTGCTGAGTGAAGGTGACTGTGGTATCCTCAGGTAGCTCGATGGGGTTTGCCGCGTTCTGTGGCATCGTGGCTCTCATGGCGCTTGTGCTGTGCGGAGTGACAGTAGCAGTGATGTCGGAGTCGATCTGGTTCGCAGATGCCATGGTGCTGATGTCTTGTTGCTTGGCGTAGGTGTGAGAGCGGGGACTGAGTGTTTAAGAGACAAATCGATGCTCAGCGCGGAGCGGCGGTACGTTTGGATCGTAGCAGGAGAGCCGACAGGCGTCAATAGAATTGAAAGTTAGATGGTTTGTAGCCGAGTCAGTTAGTGTAAAAGGTAAGGCGGACGTTGTGTGTGTGTGTGTGGAAGAGAGTATTTTCACTGCGACTGAAATGATGTCTTGACCTGTCGCGTCGCCATGTGCCAACGCGCAATGCCCCACCGTGAGCTTGAGCTCGAGGCTTTCACTTCAGCATGTGAAGGTCGCATCTCACTTCAACTCCAGTACGTCTCAGATGCGTCACCGTCACCATGTCAGCACCGTGCTGTGAATGTGTATTCAATTGCGAACGAAAAGACTCGCCAATGACTCGCTAACCAAGACAACTACCTACCTGCCTGCATACCTGTACAAGTGGGTTGCCCTCACTCCACGCGATGCTCTTTTCTTTTTTTGGCCAAACCCTCATCTTCATTTGACCCTGATCTTCAATTGACTCTTGTGTCCAATCGATCCTCGTTTTCAGTTGACCCTAGCTTTCAGCTCCGCGACCTCGTTAGTGAGAGCCTCGATCTGCTTGCTCTGAGCCTGCAGCAATCCCCTGATCTCGCCCAAGACCTCCTTAAGGCCTCCCGCGGCGCTCGAAGCACTCCTGGAAGGAGCGGCAGAGTTGGTGTCTGCGCTTGGCTGTTCGGCGGCAGGAGCGGGTGTGGTAGCTGGTGATTCGCTGACGTTGCGGCTGCTGGGAGCGGGTGCCCTTGAGGGGACGGGTGCGGATGCGGCGGCGACGGGTGTAGGTGTCAGATCGGAGTGCTTGGGAGGCTCGCTGACGCCGACCTTCTCCTCTTGCCTGGCGGCGACTGTGCTGGAGGGACGCTGAATGGGCTTGGCGATCTCCTCAAAGGGGCTCGAGGGCTCATCGTCCGAGGACTCGGCGGCGTCCTTGTCGGCGAACTTGTTGGCCATCTGGGACATGGAGTTTTGGTTGTCCTTCATGGAAGGAATTTCGCGGGGAGCAGCGGGCTGGGAACGCTCGACGACGGGCTCGGCCTTGGGTGCTGCAACAGGGGCGGGAGCAGGAGTAGGTGCAGTCTTCGCAGGAGCAACTGCAGGTGCCTCAGCGGCTGCGTACTCTTTGGGCGCAGTACCGTCGTGCAGATCACCCATGTCAATCTTAGCAGGGCGAGCAGTCTTGCCGTCAAGCCATTCACCACTAGACATGGCAGGCTTGGAACCGGTGGCGGGAGGGTAGATGTCGTCTTGGAACATCTCGGCGCGTCTAGGCACGACGAATGAGATGGGCTCGATGTATTGATCGTTGACGGTCTTGTAAGCGCGCATGACCTCGTTGGCGTGAGTGTTGACGCCACGCTTAGGCATGAAGGCAAGACCACGCTGGGGCTCGGGCGACTTGTGCTCGCTGAGAGGCTCGAACTTGTCGTTGTCGTATTCGAAGTAGCGGATGTTGCCATCTCCCTTGCCTGCAAGGTAGAGCATTTGGCTGCCATCGTCCCAGAAGGGCATGCAGATACCAGATTGCGAGTCGAGGTAGGTGAAGTCGCCAATCGGCGCGGATGGGTTGCGAGGGTCCCACAGACCGAGCTGACGATCACTCATCTTGCTGAAACCGGTAGTGGCAACGCGATCGTGGTCGCCGAGCCAGACAACACGGCTGCTCTTCGCACCGCTGTGACCGGGAACTTCATGCGCCGGCTTCTCCTGACGGACATCCCAGAAGCGCAGCTTCTTGTCGCGAGATGTGGTGCACAGCATGTTGCCATCGGAGCTCCAAGAAAGAGACTGGACCATATCGTTGTGCTTGAGGGTCAACTTGGCTTGTCCATCTTCCAGGTCCCAGAGCTTGACAGTGTAGTCGCCGGAGGAAGAAGCGAGGATGTTCTCAGCAGCCGGGTTGAACAAGACGTGGCCGACCTTCCTACATGGGGTCAGCTCTGCTCTACATATCGCGCGCTCGCATAGCCATTATTCCTACCTTCCGTGTCCGCTCAATTTGCCGACAGGCGCGACATCCTCTGGCTCTTCCGCATCGGAGCGCACGGAGAAGTTGTCCGGCACCCTCCACAAGCACACCTTTCCGTCGTCACTAGCACTAGCAAGGATGTCGTCGTTGAAAGGGTTCCAGTCGTGGTCCAGCACGGCGGCAGTGTGTCCCCTGAACAATGGCATGACATCGGGCATCTTTCCACGCTCTTCCAGAGGGATGACAGCGAATGCGCCGCCTCCGGACGCCTCCCAGTTGACGGACAGGTACTTGGGGTTACATTTCACCAGGTTGGTGTCCCAAGCGTTCTTGCTGATGCGGATGTTGTCGTAGCAGGCCTCGCGCTTGCTGGTCTGTCCGAAGACATGTCCTGGAGGGCGCGTGGTCAGGATGCGATCAAAGTATTGTTGGCGCGACGGTGGTGTTCAACAGGGCGGCTTACGGTATTTGGAGGCTCTCACGAAGCGGCCCGACATTGCTGCGAGGGAGGAGGAGGGGGAGTGGTGGGATAGAGAGGTGGAGGTGGTCTATCTGTAGAATTGGAAACGTCGTTCCCAAACAGGCAGAGGTGTTGGTGTTGCGGTAATGGTATTGTAAGGTAGAGTATGTAGCAGTGGTGTAGCAGAGCCACGGGGGTCCAATGGTTGCGCGCGTGTCCGTGTCCGCTACTGCCACTGCCACCCACCAGCTGTGCTTTGTCCACTGCCCTCTCGCCTCACATGTGGGCCTGAAGCCCGCGCCCGCACTAGCCCGCATGCAGACCAACGCACCTCAGCATTGACTACAACACCATCTCCTGTCTCACACCCTCGTCCTCTTCACAACAGCACACTCCCTCTATATCAGCATATAGGGTAGCGAGATGTCACACAATGCCACCCGGCACCTTGCATTTCCCTTCGGCGATATCTCCACCGAACCACATTTTAGCCTTCACAGTGATCTTCAAGCGACTTTCCTCTCCCCGCCCACCAAATCGCGGAGACTGCGGGGCAAGGATAAAAGATTCGTCTACAGATCAGCATACGACAGCATGCATTCTGAAACAAGCGTCGGGATAGACTAGCTTTAGCCAAACTTCCACGCGATGTGACCTTAAGGTGTAGTCTGTCCGACGGATAGGCAACATTGTCGGTTTTTCCCCGTCGGATGGCATCATGGCTACTTAAATGGAGACCACCGAAGACACGTCTTCGTGCTTGTATTCATCTCATTTTATGCTCAACCATGAATCTGTGCAGAAGACTACTTTACTTCTTACCCCTCTGTCTGGCCCAAGATGGCCTTGTCATTGATCCGAAGAGTGCTGACAATGGAGGCGGCGGCGGCCATTCCATTACAGTTGACCTCTCCAATTTGACCAACAATCGGGCATTTGGTATGTCTGCTGGAGATGCGAACTTTGACGGCCTGCACTCTGGCATCCCAGCTATATTCAACCCTCCCTCTAACCTGACTTTTGCTGGTGTCAACTACGACTTCCCGCAGTATCGCAACTCGGGAAACGACAATGTTCTTGCTCAAGGTCAAATCCTTACCCCTAAGCAAGGCCGATACTTCAGTGTCAGTATGCTCACAGCTGCCGAGAGCTCCATTGCCACTGGCTTCATCAACGTCACATACTCTGACAACACAACGGTGTCAAACCCCATTCTCGTTGACCCTTACAAGGACTGGCCTTATCCCTACGGCCCGGGATTGGCCTGGCCATACACTTTGACGAACAGCAGCGAGAATCCGTTCGACTACAACCGATCAATGATCTACCAGAGTGTCACCTGGCTGGATGCCTCGAAGGAATTAGTCTCCCTTCAACTTCCTAACGTAACATCAGGTGCATCTGGCGATCCTGGCGGAAATGCCGAAGAAACTAGATTGCACATCTTTGCTGTATCATTGATCCCAGCTACCGGTTCTGGAATTTCTCTTGAAGTGCAATACGCTAGGTCAACCCAGGTGTGGTTTGAGGAAACCAACAAAACACAAATTGTCGAAGCTGTTATCAACAACGTCGGAGAAGACTGGGTACTTGCCAACAACAGCGTCCGTTTGACTATTGACTCGCCAGGATTGACTACCATTCAACCAGGTGTGATTAACCGCCTTAGACCAGGCGACCAAGCCCGTGTCCAAATTGGAGTTATCAACACCAACGGCACAGCTGCAGGCACTAAAGGCCCAGCAACTTTGATGATCAGTGGCACCGGCGTGCAAGCCAACCACACCTTCAACGCTACTTACGGTATTGCACCTTACGAAGCGACCTATGAAAGCATATACAGCCACGAAAGCCCAGGCTGGTTCACTTCTGGAAAGTACGGGATCTTCATTCACTGGGGTGTCTATGCCGTACCTGGTTGGGGCAACTCAGGAAAGAATGGTATGTATGGTATCCGTGGATTCTTGCATTCGCTTGCTGACATCACGCTAGAATCTTACGCTGAATGGTATTGGTGGAATCTGAACCAAGGACCCGATACAAAAGATCAGACCTGGAAGTACCACCTCGATACCTACGGACCGGATGTGGTGTACGACGACTTTATCCAGAACTTCACAGCCTCTGTCTTTGACCCCAAGGAATGGGTTGACCTCTTTGCCGATGCTGGTGCACAGTACTTTGTGCAAGTGAGTAAGCATCACGATGGATACGCCATCTTTGACTTGCCTGCCAATGTCTCGAACCGGACGAGTGTCGCTCTTCCGCCTCACCGTAACCTCCTGCAAGAGATATTCGATGCCGCCGATGAACATCAGCCTCATTTGCACAAGGCTACTTACTACTCATTGCCTGAATGGTTCCACCCGGACTACAAGGAATTTGGTTTTGGTTCATGGTATGTGTGAGTTCTTAGTGTATTGCCGTAGAAGCTGCTGACACTTGTGCTAGGCCGGGCGGCAACGCGACAAACCCGTACACGAATGAGACCCTGCCTTACGAAGGCTACGTCCATGTTGAAGACTACATCTCTGACATCATCGTTCCTGAGATGCAAACACTTGCAGACATGGGCACTGAGATCATGTGGTGCGACATTGGAGGTCCTAACCTTACAGCCGAGTTCACTTCCTCTTGGTTCAATGACGCTGCCAATCGTGGCAAACAAGTCCTCCTCAACAATCGCTGCGGTCTACCCGGAGATTTTGATACTCCCGAGTATGCGCGATACGAGGCTGTTCAGGTCAGAAAGTGGGAGAGCAACCTGGGCATGGACCCATTCAGCTACGGATACAACCGTGCGACGCCAGACGAGGCATACATCACGCCAGGAGCGATCGTCACGAGTCTCGTCGACATCGTCTCGAAGAACGGCAATTTCCTGCTAGACGTCGGACCGACCGCCAACGGAACAATCATCGAAATCGAGCAGCGCAACCTCCGCACCGCGGGCGCTTGGATCAAAGACCACGGCGAAGCAATCTTCAACACGACGTATTGGTTCGTCACGCCCGAAGAAGGCCAGGCGGTTCGCTTCACGCAAAATGCAAACGCTTTCTACATCACAACTCTGTACCCTCCCAACGGAACGCTCGTGCTTGACTCCCCTGTGCCCTATGTGGATGGGGATGACGTGCAGGTAGTCGGCGGGAACAAGAGCGGCACCATTGTGCCTTCGAGGCTGTCCGACAATGGCAGCTTGGAGCTTACTATCAGTGACGAGGTGAGGGATGCAGACTCTTTCGCATGGGTGTTCAAGATTGATTTTGGAGGAGTTGACGAAGCTGGATCTGCGAATGGTAATGGCTCTTCAGGCGTTGTTGGGCAGACGACGAGCGCTGCTGGCAAAGTCGGACCTCATGTAGCCGTGGCGCTAACATTGGCTGCACTGCTGGCTTTGTTTGCTTAAGGCGACTAATAAATTAATGAACTCTGCAACCAATACAGCTCGTCATATCTCGAATGGCTGCACAGGTATCCTGGCTCTTCAGGTGGTTGATTCAGTCCGGTTTCTTCCGTGATGGAGATCTCCGCGTTTCTTACTGTATCATAGACAAAGTTCGTTTCACTGACCTCTTCCTGAGCTCCCACTGGTCGAAACGACTCTTGTTTCCAACAAAACGAAAAAGACGCGGAAAGTCTTTGGGTCACTTGGTATGGATCGGTCAATAGGAGCACTGCTGGCCAATGTCCTACCTAGCTCGCTGATCCGGCCGCATTCCTTGACTAGCTAGCAATTTCTGCGAAGCCACTGGTGCAGAGAGCTTCAGCCTTTCATCTCATCAGCATTTTCAACGATGGCAACGAGGGGACGAGGCTCAATCTTGGTCTTGGTGCTCATTCCAGATTACCATGACCCATGAGGCGTGATCGATCGATGTGTTTCCCCCTCTCGACCACCCTGCTCAGTGCTCCCCTCATAAATCAGTTTGTGGGCTATAAGTCGGATACGCCCTTGGGTCTCTGTCGTCTGTTCCAAACACACACCTCGGACTGGAAGAAACAATCATCGCCGTCACTACGTTGCGGACAGTTCCGGAACAATGCATTACCGCCATCTGCTGTTGCCTGCTCTTGCCGGCATAGTCGTCGCGAAGAGCTATGAATCACCCAGAGACTGGGGGTTTCGAGTTCCAGATGAGCTGCCGGTGGCAGATCTGCGTAATGTCCCGGCCCTTGCATACTATATTGCAACTCCCGTTGGAGATCAAGACATGTCTCCTCCGACCATGGCTGCCAATGCAAACGACAACTCCGGCTCCAAGCTCAAACGCACTCCGAGCGACATTGCTCACCAACCTCACAAACGCGCAGCCTGTGATCCCCTGCCCACTCTTCCCAACACATACAACATCAACCTAGCCAACGCACAGTCATTCAGGTCCGACCCATCCGCAGGCCTTGTCGCAAACAACGCCAACCCAGCCCCAATAGGCTATTACCAAACCTTCAAAAACCTCCAAGGCTCGACCAACACAACCAAACCCCTCGGCACCATCACCGTCAACACAACCAAAGGCTACGACACCGACTTCTGCGCCACTAAATGCAACTCCCAACCCGGCTGCCTCGCTTTCAACATCTTCTTCGAGCGCAACCCAACCCTCGACCCCGGCCGCAACTGCCCCAACCCCCCAGCCTTCGCCAACATCAAATGCACCCTCTGGGGCGCCGCCCTCGACTCCAAAACCGCCACCAACCGCGGCAGCAGAAACCGCCAATTCGACACCGCCGTCGCCGGCAGCAACGGGTACAACTCGTTCAAACTCGGCGGGCCCATCGAAGGCTGGCAGACCCGGAATCTCAATACCTCCATCATGAACGCCCCGCTCTACGACTGCACCAACACCTGGACGTACCTAGGCTACAAACTCTTCCAACCGACCTCCATAGACCCTCGTCTCTGCGCCGCTGCGTGCGACGAGCAGACCGCTTACAATAGAGCGCACCCTGCGCGTGGAACTGGCGATAAAGCGCTACCGCCTGTGGCGTGCAATGCTTTCGTGTCGTACATTTTAACCAAGACTAATGTGACTAAGGGAAGAAGTGCGGAGTTCCAAGTCGGGCAGATGTGCACGATGTATACGAATTATTGGAATGAGACGTTTGCTGTTAATCGGGAGGCGTTTGATGACAAGGTGGGGGCGAAGTATACGTATAGTGTTAGTGCATTTTACGGGAAGGTGGGTGCGCAGCCAAATTGTAAGGGCAAAATGTGAGGATGAGGTGGGTGTTTTGGTCGATGGTGTGGCGTGGCAATAATGGAGGTAAGGTGTGCGGAGTCTTGGGTTTCGGTTTGTAGTTCAAGTATTGTACTTGTTTGCTTAGCAGTAATGGACGATAATACAAAAAAAGCTTCGACGTTCCCTCGACGGTCTGGAAATGCAAGACGTAAGTGAAATGGCATACTGATTGTGTCTTTGAGCTGAAAGATTCAACTTTTCGATTGTATTATTACTATTGCTATTATTATTCTGGAAGTGCTAGCCAAACGCTGCAAGCCAGCAGGTCAGGCTTCTTTGCCCAGTATTCTCTCTCGTCTTCGCCGTTCTCTTTCTCGCCGCTCTAGGATTAGAATCCTCGTGGCCTCGAAAGCAATGCATACACACAACCCAAGAACGCCATCAACGCCACAGTTATTCAAATCAAACTCAGACTCAAATCAAAGCAACCCAAATATAGCAATAACACAAGATTCAAAAACGCAGCAACACATCACTCCTCTCCAACCAAAGGGCTCTTCTCCTCCGCCCTCTTCTCAGCCAGCTGGCTGGCGTACTTGGAGCGGCTGCGGAACCACTCGCCGTGGAAGTAGAAGACGTACGGCGCGATGACAAGAGGGACGGAAGCAGCGGCGAGGATGAAGCTCGGGATGGGGAGCTGCCACTTGGTGCCGGGCCTGATGTTGGAGTAGAAGGGGGTGGCGTACAGGGCGGCGATACCAGCGAGGAAGTCGCGGCAGAAACCGTTGCCGCCGGTGGCGCTGGCGGAGTATTCACCGTAGGCGGCGACCTGGAGGGTGAGTTAGTGCTAAATACTTTGATGAGCGTAGATGAGAGGGGACATACCATGTAGTCACAGGTGGCTTGGTAGATGGCCAGGTTGGCGATGCCGATCATGGCGACGAAGATCAGAGGCGCGATCCAGTGGACCTCAGGCGGGCCGAGAGAGGTCCAGGCGAAGGCGAAGAGACCGATGGGTTCGAGGAGGACAAGCCACAGGAGGCCAATCATGCGGCGCTCGGGCTTGATGCCGTGCTCGCCGCCGGCAGCCTTCATCTTCTTGCGGTCGTTGATGTAGAAGGGGATGAAGAAGATGCAGGCCAAGATGTATCCGATGAGAAGCCTGTGAAAGTGTTAGTAAAGCATGTTGACATGAGAACAGGAACAAGGTGACTTACGGGATGAAGCTGAGACCGACTTGCGAAGGGGTGAAGTGCCACTTCTTCAAGACAAGAGCGAAGCTGTCAAGACCGGTGAAGATAAGGGCATCGCTGAAGCCGCTGAGCAGGGAGAGGAAAGCGACGACAGGCTCAGTCAGGAGGAAGAGGTAGGGTCTCCACATGAGCCTCAGGACGTGCTTCATGTCGAGGCGCTGGAAGAAGCTACCCCTGATCTCATTCGGGCCATAGACGTTGGGATCCTCGCCAGACTTGCGTCTGCGCTGGGCTTCCTTGTCGAGGAGCACTGATGCACGGGTCTCCGGGACGGTGAAGAGGTGAATAGCCTGGACAACACCACCGAAGATGAGCTGAGTGTAGAAGACCCAGCGCCAGTCGAGGTATTGCGTGATGAAGCCGCCAACAATAGGGGCAACAACGGAACCGGCGCAGGAAGAGAAGACGACGTAGAGCATGGCGAACTGCTGGTTCTCGGGGCCGAACATATCGGCGACCATACCAAGGGTGACACTGCCGCCAGCGGAAGACAAGCCGCCAAGGATACGGGCAGCAAGGACAGTATTGAAGTTCTGAGACAGCATGCAGGGAATCTGGAAGAGGTTGACGAGACCGAGAGAGGCTTGCATGATCCACTTGCGACCAAGTTCCTCAGAGAAGGGAGCCCAAAATTCGCAGCCAAACCCGTAAGCGACGAGGAAGGCCATCTGACCAAGACGGGCCTGGAAGTGCGAGATACCGAAGTCCTTGGACATGCCGGGGACGGCGTTTGCATAGATGGCGGCATTGTAGTTCATGCTGATCTGGACCCAGAAGATGACGGTGAGAACACTCCATTTCTTCAAATCGGAGAAGGCGAACCCGAGGACCGGTGCAGCGGCTGCATCCTTGTCGGTCAATTCGACGCGCGACTCTCTGCGCTCGTTGACTGCAAGCTCGGAGACTTTGTTAGAGTCATCCTTGACTGCCGGATCGATCTCCATTTTGTTGCTATGGATAGCTTTTGTGGGTTAACTCTGTGGGTTTGCGGTGAGATGTCTGTGTGTGTTGATATCTGCGTTGGAAGAGTTGTTCAAGTTGGGAGAAGAGTTGGGCAAGTGCTGGGGGTGGGAGTGGAATATAAGGAGGAAAGGCGGCCACCGACGGCCAAGGATAATTGAAAAAGTCCTCGAGAGTAAGCAATGCAGCAAGTGGTGAGAAGCAATTGAATTTCCCAGCAGATTATGTCCATGGGTTGTAAAGGATTCGTAGAGAATGTTTTTGGAGACGATTGTGCCCACCAGGGCTGCTCTTGGGACGCCATAGGTAAGCAGTCGATAAAGGCACCTTGTGAAGCGTCTGTGTGGTCGCACACTGGATGGCAGCGACAATTGTGAAGGGCCCCGTATAGAATTACATTACCTATTCATATACCGCATGTTTGCCCTTTTCAATCAAATGAACGCGACATCGTGGCCAGATCGATCACGTTCGCAAGAGATGTCAATACGACAAGTGGGCAGGTGCACCCGCGACTGCGACTGCGACTGCGAGTGGATGGACGATGGAGTACTGCCTTACGTTGAGCATGACCTTCTGCATTAGCCGCAATGCAGAGTAACTATGGTGTTACGATTGGTTCTGCGAACGGTCGAAGGTAAAGGCAGCACAAAAGTTCGGCCATTCGTGGACGAAAAGCGTGGTAAGCAAGATTGCATCTTGGTTGACTTCTTGAAGCTTCATAGACCATGGTGGCGCGTGCATTCTGTGGTCACGTTACATCTAGGAAGACAACACGTGATGGTTGCGAGAGTAAGGCGAGGAATTTGTCGTCGTTCGGCGAGATGATATGAAGGCACCAGACCGGATGGGCGAGGAAGTGATGTCGATGGCAAGCACAAGATCGGCCACCGAAGGATGCTGCACGGGCCTTTCGATCTCTCGCATCTCACATTCTCGCTTGTCTTGTCGCATCCACAATAGCTCGCCCCGCCCAAAGCGAGACATCAATGTCGTCATGCCTCAATAATGCAGGAGCTGTCGGAGGCTTCTGGCCATATTGAACACGAAAGCATGTGCATGAGCAGTAGTAGTAGTAGGAGGCTGGCTATAAGGTCCAGTAACTCTCTCCCAGGAGCGAATTTCTCTTAACATCTTGCCTCTCCAACAAACCTCCTCCACTGCAACACCATCATGTCTGGCCTCATCGGCGCGCTCCTGCATGCCACCAACTTCCGCACTCCCTTCCTTCGCACTCTCATCCCAAGCATTGGCCTGGCTTACGGCCTGCAAGCTGCCTGCGCGATCCCGTCCATCATCTTCCAGACAGAACGCTACTATGACTTGTCCGGCTCCTTGACCTACCTCTCTTGCACCGCTCTCTCGCTGTCTCTTCCACTGCTACGCGCCCGCTATGCCACTCCCGGTGCAGCTCTTCCTGGCCTCCTCGAGATCCTACGCGCCGCAAACTGGCGCCAGCTCGCTCTATCTGCCGCCGTAACCTTCTGGGCCGCCCGTCTTGGATCATTCCTCTTCGCTCGCATCACCGCCGACGAGGGACGCGACAGCCGCTTCGATGGCCTCCGCGAGAGCGCGCCCAAGTTCTTCGGCGCATTCGCTGCTCAGGCCACATGGGTCTCTCTCTGCCTTCTCCCCGTCCTAGCCGTCAACTCGATCCCTGCCACTGCGCTCGCCGCCCTTCCTGCTTTCACGTTGACCGACATCCTTGGGCTCTTGCTGTACGTTGGCGGTATCACATTCGAGGCGACGGCCGACAGGCAGAAGAACAAGTGGGTAGAGGAAAAGAAGGCCAAGAAGCACAGTGAGGAGTTCTTGACTCGTGGTCTGTGGAGCAAGAGCAGACACCCCAACTACTTTGGCGAGAGCACACTGTGGACCGGTATTGCGACTACTGCCGCAGGTGTCATGTTGACTGGCGCTGGTCAGGCGGGTCTGGGTCTCAGTGGAAGTCTGCTCGCGAAGGCGGGTGTGCTCGCCATGGCTGGTGTCAGCCCGGCGTTCGTTACATTTTTGTTATTGAAGGTTAGTCAATTGTATATCAGACTGTCGTGGTCGGAGCTAACAACGATTCCAGGTATCCGGTGTCCCAATGAGTGAGAAGAAGTACGACAAGCGTTACGGTGACCGCAAGGACTACCAGGAGTGGAAGAAGAACACGCCCATGTTCATCCCCAAGCTGTAGACAGGTCTCACAACTGAGACGGCAGTGCTCTCGCCGGCAAGACACTTGATATGAGTGCGGATGCCGATTAGACGTGCACAAAAAAGCGACGATGATGAGCAAGTAGTCTACGCCAAGTAACATATTATTTTTCACTTTCACTTGGGCAGACTGATCCCGGCCTCACGTTCACCAGAAGCCTTCTCATTTCACCTCCTTCTTTCACAAGCCTACAGCCAAGATCATACGACACCAAGCACGTAAAATCTGCCGCACACTGTTTCCGTCTACAGAGTTTTGGGTGGGTGTGATCGCGCAATAACACATAGAAAACATGAGTACTCCAGATGCAGACAATGGCATGCGTGCTCAAATTGGAGAGTATGCTTCGCTTACCCGAGTGCATGAGTATTTGGCCACCGCAACTAACAACTGGCTAGGCTCTTCAACACAGGTGCGCTGTCAGATCTCACGCTCACATGCGGCGGTCAACGCTTCCATGTCCACGAAGTTGTGCTCTACATACAATCGAAGTATTTCCGCAAGCTGCTTGGCGGACCATTCAAAGTACAACAGGCTAGTTCTTATTAAGACTTCCTCTCGCTAACATCTCTTTTCCAGGAGGCCCGCGCCAGCACGATCAATCTCCCCGACGACGACCCATATGTGCTGAGAGTCCTCATCCGCTACCTCTACAAAAACGTGCACGATACAACGCAAGCCTTCTCATTCCCTCCTTACCAAACACTGGGCGACTCAGCGTTTCTCATCCACGTCTACGCCATCGCCGACAAATACGACGTCCCTGCGCTGTGTAAACGTGTCGTGCAGCGCCTCGTCGAGACTTGCGATCCGCAAAAAGACGAAGCCGACTTCATCGAAGCTTTACGCGTGGTCGACGACTGCACGCTCGACAATGAAATCTGGGATTTTCTCCTGACGAAGACAAGGAGGAACCTGCAGACCTTGCTCAAGAATGGGAGTTTCAGGGAGTTGGTTTTGGAACACGCGAGGCTGACGTTTGAGCTGCTCGACTCGTACGCTTCTGTGATCTGCGCGCGTTGATGTCCAGGCCACATCTTCACTCTCACTGGTCCAGGCTGGCATAGTGATGACAGAGCAAAAGGCCAAAGCACACCCGAGTGGTGGGGCGTAGGCGTTGCTTTGAAGTATCTCAATGGCATGGGAAAATGAACAACGAATGGTATCGGAGTGGAGTCGCAAAGAAACGAGGAGAACTTCTTGGAGTTGGCATGTAAGTCTCAATGGCATGGAAAAGTGAACAATGTATGATAGCAGAATGACATTGCAAAGGACGAGGAGGTGTTTTGGAATTGTCGTGTAAGTCTCATTGGGACCTTCAAGCACTCAACGCTATTTTTCAGTTAATATTCTTGGATGCAAACGACCGCTGCACGTGGCCATGCACCGTAAGCATGCTTCTATCGACAGTCTTCGTGCGAAGATTCTCACACAAATCCCTCGAGAGACTGAAGTCAACGGCGGATGCTTCACTTTGACTTCTTCCGACGTTTACCGTCCCTAAATCAAAGCAACAAACCCACTGAAAGAAAACCAAACAACGGCCCGACCGAGTCAGCGCACCTTGTGTAACCTTTACAACCCCAACCTCTCGCCTCGGGAAACTCTTCACCAACACCCCAACAAAACAAATCCCACCTATACTAAGGTTCGATAATCTACAGATGGCCGATCCTAAGCCAGGACAGGACCTCGTCGTCAGGATCAAAGAGTACGCCCGCAATGACAATCATTCGAGGCTTAGCTAACGATATGGACAGCCTTCTCTTCTCGGGCGTCTTCTCCGACTTGACGCTCACCTGCGGCGGTAGAAAATTCGAGGTGCACAGAGTGATTCTTTACACGCAGTCGGAGTACTTCCGCAAACTCCTCGATTGCAACTTCAAGGTGTTTTCGACCCGGCGCACATCCTCTGATACATGTATGTATGACAATCGTGCTGCAGAGCTAACAAAAGCCCAAACAGGAAGCCGGTGCCAACTCCATCGACCTACCCGACGATGACCCCTCGGTCCTCCAAGTCTTGATACACTATCTCTACCACTTTGTCCTCGATACCACCTGCCGCCCCAACACCGCAAGCCCATCAACATTCTTGGTGCACGTGTACGCGATCGCAGACAAGTACGATGTCCCGCCGCTCCGTCGCCTCATCTTGCAGCGCCTGGAAGAACTCTGTGACCCCGTCAAGGATCTTGATGACTTCGTCGCTGTGCTTCGAGTTACAGACGCCTGTATTGCAGACCGCGCGCTTTGGGACATCTTACTACCCAAAATGAAGACGAACATCACTCAACTTCTGCTGGACGAATCGTTCCGGGAGCTCGCAATGGAGCTGCCGGGCTTGACTCTTCCTTTGTTGGGCATGCTGGATCAGATTGAGTTTGTGAAAGTGCTGGAGAGGAGGAAGAAGGCTCTGAACATGTAGGCTCAGGCTCGTGTTACATGTTTGCTGCTTCGAATTAATGGCTGGAAAATTCCTGAGGCAGGGCGTCCGGTTGCTCTTTATTCACAAAACCCAGCAGTACATTCTGCCTCATCCTCCACGAGAACGAACAGTACACACAGGGATTTCAGACAGCAGGCGCTCGGTGAAGGTGTTCGCGTCCTGTGGAGTAGTATTGGTGGCGAGGATGTGGGTGAAGCTCTGGCAGGCTTATGACATACGAGGACGTCTTGAATGGTCAATGGCTTACCATGGGAACGGCAGCGGCCAATTTGCTCAAAGTGTGAAGTGTGATGGGTTGCATATGACAGAAAGTATCGAAAGCATCGTATTACCTCATGCATACCTTTGTTGCACTCACAAATCACTTGCACGTGGATTTTGGGTAGAAGTCTCATCAGGTGCACTCATTGAATTTGTTCTGAACTTCACTTCGCAGCAATCAAACTTGCGCTTCACTTGCACGCCCAAACTTGCTCTCTTTCACGGCGCATGGCTGCCTAAAGTGCCGGCCTGTGCCCTGTCGCGTTCCCTGATTCCTCAATACAAAAGCTCACCACAGCAATCCAAGCGAGAGCCACCACCAACACAACTGCACCGCACAAGCGCCCAAAGCAGCCAAGATGTCCCACGACGCCATCACCAAGATCAAGAAGTATACGAACCAAGCTCGAGAAGATCTTTGAACATATACTTACGACATGACAGCCTCTTGCCGGACGCTCTCTTCTCCGACCTCACCATCACATGTGGCGACAAGGAGTGGAAGGTTCACAAGACCATCCTCTGGATCCAATCTGAGTACTTCCGCAAACTCCTCAGTGGAAAGTTCAAGGTATGAGCTCAGCATCTTGAACTGCAGCATAGACGAGTTGGCACTCTAACAAGTTCTAGTCATGTAGGAAGCAAACGCGACTAGCCTCGACCTCTCCGCGGACGATCCTACAGTCCTCGGCGCTCTGATTCACTACTTCTACAACTTCACACTCCGCGAGAACTCCAACGCCTCAACCGGGCCAAACAGTTCTCACTTCGTTCACGTCTTTGCTATCGCGGACAAAAACGATGTCCCGCACCTCCGCACTCTTGCAAAACTACGCCTTCAGAAGACTATCAACACGTGGACTGCGCTGGAGGACCATGTTGATTTAATCGAGACCGTCCGCGCCGTAGACGAGTGCTCGCCACACCGCTTCAGCATCGAAGGTGAGAACGGGCTGTGGGCGGTCATGTTGCCGGTCATGAAGAGCAACATGGCGGTCCTTCTGCAGGATGAGGCGTTCAAGGGGCTGCTGCTCGAGCTGCCGGATCTCAACTTTCGCTTGCTTGCGATGTTGAATCCGTCGGCGGCGACATCTGAGCCCTCGGCCAAGAGAGTGAAGTTTGAGGTCAATGATGTGGAGGATGAGGAGGGAGAGGAGGAAGAAGAGGACGTGCTGCCTCGAGGCCATCTTCACTATCGCTTCGGCCGTGGTCGTACACTCGGGTAGGACGAGCGGTCGTTTGTCGACATGGGCGATAGAAGTATTCGCCAGAACGAGCATCCTTGAGCAGCGGCAGATTGAACAGAGCAGGTCGGGCTGGCGCTTTAGCCTGGTGAACACTTATCATAGCGGAGCAGGCGGTATTGATTTTCCAATATGGCAAGTTTTAAACTGCAGAAATGATGATTAAACCTTACGAAACTGCGAACGTGGTTGCAAAGTAATCCCAGCATGATTCTTGCACAATGCTCCTAACAGATTCTGAGCCAAAGCTTATCTCAATTCCTCATACCGTTTTCCTAGACCATGACTTTGCGCACTTCCGCCTCGACGGCTTTGTAAACTGTGTCCGCAGACTTATCACTCATCCAACAATCCAGATGCCCAAAGTCCAGAAACTCTTTCCTACTGACCGCCTCACCTCTAGCTTTGAGGAACTTGTAAGTCTTCAGCGTCGAGGTAGCTTTAAAGACATTGTTGTCCGCGCCCGAAAAAAGAAAGATCGGAATTCCACGGAGTCGCTCAAGATTCTCTTCCGTCACCAGCGAGCGGTAGTTATTGTCGAGCACAGTCTGGCGTCTACCACCACTGGCCAGGTGCTCTAAGCATTTGCTAGACATCCCTCCGTAGATGTTGTGCTGGTTGTCGTGCGTGGCTTTGTTGAGGTTGCGGTGATTCCACAGTCTACCAAAAGCCAGCTCGCAGCGGTGGCAGATTGGCGAGTTACAGATCTCTTCCCTGGAGCCCACTGGGTAGAAGCGGAGCACGGTGTCTAGTATACTTTGCAAAATATTGCTGGAGGCTTGTTCTCTCGATTGGGTAATCGGGAACCAGTCGCCTGCGATCACACAGTAGAGCCGCGTGAGAGGCGTCCTTGCTTTGAGTTCGTTGAGAGGCTGCAAGATTGGATGGAGGAAATTTTGCGATACAGTAAGACCAGAAATTGCGGATCCGTGTACGGTTCCAGTGAGAAGTGCCGAAGCGAACGCCAAAGAACCGGCACAGTGTGCGATAACGTATGGCGGTAGAATTTGCGTTGAGCGATCCACGTTGTAGCGCTTGATCTCCGCCAGCGCAGCAGCGATATCCAGCCGACCGTCATAGGCCGTCCATGGATGCACTATATCTTCGCGATTGTGATGCTGTTTGGCGAAGCGAGGTGTGATGCACCAGCAGCGATAGCCCTTTTGCGTGAAGTATTCGATGGCGTTCCGTTTGATGTATGGTGAGGCGTACATCCAGTGTGAGACTGCTGTTCCGGGTACGAGCAAGATATCGTAGATGGTTTCACCGTTATTGCTTTGCGTTTGGATCGGTTCCCACATTCGCAATGTCGAGGCGACACCATCGATGGCCTTCAGCTTGATTACAGCTCTGGGCTCAACCTTATCATAGGTTTCACATGACTCTTGGAAAGCGTTGTGATCCTCGGGATATTGAAGAGGTGCAAAGGGCGACAAAAAATGTTTCAACAGTCCACTCGCAAATGTCTTGAAGAAGTGCATCAGGAAAGCCCGCTGATCATAGATGTCACAGCCGCTGATGGTCATGGTTCTCATCTGGTCGACAAAGTTGCGCATACTCAGTCGAAGCACGCCTGAACCAAGTTTGCGGCCATCCGTGTCTGCTACATTAAGGAACAGCGTTGTAGTGGCTTGCCATACCTTCGGGATCGATAAAGTGACGGATGGACCGAGCAGTTTCCTTCCCACCATGGGGAATCTCTCGCCATTCGTGGCAACTGCATCAAATCGATGTTCCATTGCTGAAAGATCTGCCCTCGCTTGGTCGGCATCGAAGAGGCGGAACACTCCGTTAGTGATCAGAAGGTGATCGTCGCTGATATGCGGACAATAGACTGTTCCAGATAGGCGACCATGGAATTGACCTTGAGCTGCGTGCTTGCCGTGCGAGATCGCAACGTCAACATATAACGTCAGCGGCACGCAGTTGCCATCAAAGTCAACCACGCCCTGCATCTTCTCGGAGAAGGTCACCAAGTTATCCCTGTAGCTGTCCGGAGATGGTTTGGTCGTCAGGAGATCGATACAAAGTCGGGCTTCCTCGGCAAGGAGCTCCACAGAACGCTCTGCAACAGCAGTTATAGTAGCAAGCGGATTCGCTGCAAGCGAGCGGGTGATGACCGAGCCATCTACCACACAGATTCCAGCATGAACTTCTCTACCGTTCCCTATAAAGAGCTCTCCTGTGTGGCTGGTGGATCCCGTACGGCCAGTGCCGTCACTTGCAAAACCGAGGCCGCCCAAAGGATGCACAGTGACCTTGCACCCTTGCTCGATGTAAGTGCCGCCGAAAGCGTGGGTCACTTTCTTCAACAGATTTCGGACACGTGCACTGTTTGCTTTTCGTTCGACGCCGCGCATGTCGAGGAGTGGAAGGTCGTCTTCCAATGTTATTGATCCGCATGGTGTGTCGTGGCCTAGAGCCAGGTACAATTGTGTGCGTCGGAGTGCCGTGGTAAAAGGATTGAGTATGCTGAAGATCTGCTGCAGACTGCTTGCAACAGAGATGTAGCTGGATAGTGTGATGGGCAGTATTGGCTTAGTTAACCGGAATACGGTATCCATGAAGTGTGGCCAGGAGCCGTCTTGCACGATGAAGCTCTGCTCCCAGTGCTCAGTGTCCCGACAATCAATCATGCTGCTGATCGTCGGGCCAGGCTTTTCCAACGGGCTGACTTGTCCGAGTTGTGGATCTAAATCGTAGCCAAAGGATAGCATACCTCCATTGCCACTGAGACCCTTCCCGACCCGTGTACTTGTCGACAAGCCTTCGTTTCGACTGCGGAGAATTATCTCTGTTGAACCGATTGAGCCAGCCGCCAGAAAGACGAAACGCTTCGCGTGGACCCAACGCAGCTTTTCCTTGAATGGTCCGAAAGATAGCTTCGATGCGTTGTCTCGGAAGAAGACAACATATCCACCGCTTGGGTGCTTCCGAACATAGCGCACCTCACAGCCGCAATAACTGTATACCCAGTCAGTCGATGTGCAAATCTGCAAAAGAGTGATAAAATACATTTCAGCGCCAAAGTTGAAGGCGTCCGCAAGATACGTAGCGAGGACCGTGTTTTTACTGCCATCGTTGAGTCCGACTGAGTCTTGCCCGGTCAGCTTGCTGGCGTTCAGATGCACGCCTGCTGCGGTGGTCTTGTCACGGAATGCAACGGTCTGTCGAACTGTCGTGAACTGTTTCCCGAGACCGACCATATCAGCTTGTTGCTGTAGGACCAATTGTTTCTGTATGGGTGGCAGATCTTCAGGATATGTCTCAGGTTGAAGCATGGCTTCCGCACGCTGGAAGTCTGCAGGTTCATGATGAGCGTGTATCAGGCTTTTAGCCGAATGCAGATATTATCACATACATTTGTCAAGAACACCAGGCTCGCGTAGCTCACTTGGCCATTCCGCGGCTTGGAAGACTCGTGGATCTGGTCGTAGAAAAACGTTGGCATTGACTAGACTAGTGCCTCCAAGACCTACACATACGTCAATGACGACTAATTGTAGAGGCACTGATTGGGATGATAGACTCACCATTCGCCACACAAGCATTTGAGCCTCTTCCGCAGATCCACTTGTACAATCCATTTGCCTTGCCAAACGCAATCGGCAAAGGTTTGAAGAATCGCGAGCAAAGATGGCCAGTGACTCGAAGCTCCGAGAGGACCTGCAGAGTGGATCTTGGGAACCCTCCATACCAGTATCCAAGCTCCTCAGGCCAGCGCTCTTCGCCGCTTTCCAGCACGCAGACAGACTGCTTGGGTTGTGCGCGCGCCATTCTACTGGCCGCTACACCACCCCCGTAACCAGAACCGATGACAACGACATCGTAAGATTGTTTCAATTCGTGATGAGGTGAGCTGATTTTTCTCGTTAGACGCTGCTTCTTTCTGCCCAGGATTCCGAAAAAGCTGAAAGCTGTTGAAGGTGCGAGCCAGAACCAAATCAGAGTGCGATAAGCCACTGAACAAAGTAGAAGTAAGCAGGATCGGAGCAGTCTTAAGGAGTCTGTTAGAGCCATTGTTGGAGAATGGCAGTCAGCTTTACTGCGGACTAGGTGCTAGAGAACGATAATTAAATCAACGAAAAGATGTTTGACACATGGTTTTATGCCATGGGCTAATGCCAGCAAGGCATATCACCCCTGTCAATCACCCAGTGTGGGTGTGGTAGACTGCAGTCGAGCAGAGACTACTGCATATAACAGGTCCGGAAATATTGAGTGCATACATGAGCTGGCTAGTCCGGTGTGGGTTTTGGCGCCACTGTGCGCGCAGCTATCTGTGCGACCACTGTGCATGATAAGTGCGACACAGCTGAAGAGACCTGCTATCACAGCTGCAGCTGTCTTTGTTGGCTTCGGTAGGCGCATGCACTTAAATTGAATATTGGCGGAGTGATAGTTCCGGCATGTGCGATAAAGCCTCAAGGCTGAAATGTTGTCAGAAACCAACTGTGTGCGGCTGCAAGCCCGACTGCCGAAATCCAGTGTGTCGGGCTGCAAGAAGGCCTATTCTAGGATTTAGTGAGCTCATGGCTAGGAGGAGAGAAGCTGTGGTCATATGGAAAGCAGCTCATGGGAGCTGATCAGTAGGGTTTAATACCTTATCGCTCAGCCGCATTAGAGTGTCATGTTGGCGTTGGTATGAGGGCACACATCTGGTGTAGCGAAGCAGGAAGGGATAAACCGGAAAGCGGTCTATATGTATTCGTCGTAATTTTCAGCGTGTGTCCAACGACTCAACTATGGAGATAAGAACTAGTGGTGTAATGGAAACGCTCAATGGAGCAACAGGAAGAAAAGGGGATGCAATTTCATGCCCGATCAGCGATGACTGGCTCGTCTTGTCCAGACGACACGGATGATTTTTCGCCGGATGTTCCCTTCTCTTCCGTCACTGCGGCTCTGTTACGCGAACCGATCGTTGGCAAGAAGATGCCAGGGTGGGCAACTGTCAAGCAGATGGCAGCGATGGCGGTCATCCTGGAAAGATATTGTTAGCTACCGTGATCACGAGGTCACTATGAATCGGCAGATACTTACATTCCATCGAGCACCATGAACTCATCTTCTCTGCGCATGAGCTCACCGCCCCAGCCGCCGGCCATTTCGGGGAGACTGTTGAACGATGTTAGTAGAGGCCTATCAGACGCTGCGTTGAATCAAACATGCCGGTAGACACATCGGATGAAGATGGTCAAGAATCCAAATGCTGAGCATGCAAGGTAGAACTTGAATTTGGGATCGCTCAGAGCTCCGGGGGTGCCGGTCGATGCAACATTGTTGCGTCTGTTGCGTGACAGGCGAATGAAGAAGTCGAGCGTGAGCACCATACATGTAGCCATAGTTGCGACCTGGAAGGCGATACCGGCCATGATGAGACCGTTTCCGACATCAAGCAGGTTGTCACCATCGGTAGCTGCAGAAGCGATACCTCCACCAGCAGCTTGTGTCAAAATCGAGACGATGTCGCATCCGATGAAGATCCAGGTGTACCAACGAGGAGCGAGCTTTGAGCTCTCACGTCCGAGATGGTTGACAACAGTCTTGATGGTAAGGTAGTAGCCAGCGGCAAGGAAACTTGGTGCCAGAATGAGGCAACAGACCTGCATCTTGAAGCCATCCGAGGTCCAGGGGTTTGCGTTCATCATAAGACGCCCGCCATAGCCTATAGATTCAAGACCACATCCGATCGCAACGACGATAGCGAACGCGCGAACCTTGGTCTTCCATCCTATGACCAGCTGTGCAAAGAAGCAGATGGCGAACAGAACCAGGAGGAAGACGTTGCCGCCCAGATTAGGGTAGTAGCCGTAAGTAGTCCATTCAACGGGACATTCGGGGGTGACTTCCGTGCAGAATCGGCGAGACATGGTGTGCGTCAGTTTGGCTTTGGTGATGTCCAAACCTCTCACCTACTTGGGTTTGGGAATAGGCCGCAGTACTTAACGCTGTGAGACGTGAAGACCCGCCTAGATTAATGAAGCTGACGGGCGCCCACGGGCGGGTTCGCATGCGTTGCCACGCCGTGATTGATCCTTCTCCATCCTTGTGCCGTCGAAGAAATCATCGACTTTTCACGTTCCATGCGCTAATCTCGCATTCCATTGGCTGGCAGGACATCGCGTAGCCACGCGAGGTGCTGGCGCGCTCGTTTGCACACGGAAAGATTGATCTCCGGAGCTTGGCCCTCCTCGCGAGGCCCATAAATAAAGCTCGTATGTCGTGTGCTAGACCTAATAGGGCAGCCGATGCGCAATCCCGCTGTCATGCTACCTGCCTTATTCCTGCCTCACGTCGTATATCGTTTACTGCTACAGCTGGCCGAGTACCGCCTCGACTACAAAGCTGTGTGCATGTCGCCATGCCTAGCCGCCGAGCTCACACAAAATCACGCCTCGGCTGCGTACAGTGTAAGGCGAGACGTGTCAAGGTACCTAGACAGCCAGATGCTTGCTTGATCCACGCGACTCATGCTCACCACACAGCTATAGTGCGACCAAACTTACCCGACATGTAAAAACTGCATTAGACATGAGAAGACATGTGTGTACAGCCATGTCAACCCTAGCGCTTCTTCACCAGCGTCCACTGCTACGGCTGGCGAGGCTTTAAACCATGGCACAACAAGAGCGGTAGCTATGCCGCCTGGCGGACCAACGTTCGATTCACTCGACCTCAAACTCATGCATCATTATTGCACATCCACCGCAGCCAATCTATCGTTGTCGCCAAATGCCCAGCACGTCTGGCGTGATGTTGTTCCCAACTACGCCTACACCCATCACATGCTGATGCATGGCATACTCACTTTGTCGGCCACTCACTACGTGAACGTGCACAAATCATCGCTTGATGCTGTGACTCTGCACGATTATCGCACGCGAGCCCTGTACCATCATCAGCTAGGCCTTCAACTTTTCCGTCAACAAGTGCAAACTCCAAGCGAAGATCGGTCAAATGAAATCGCGCTCGTGTTCGCCGCTATGCTCGGCATGCTCACCTTCGCCGATGCAGACACCGAGCAGGGGACGACGACCTTCGATGCCGGACTCAAGCTTCTCTTCGTACTCCGTGGGAAACAGGCTCTTTGGCGATCAGGACCCGGGCTTTCAGAGTCGAGCGATTTTGCACCGGCATTCTTCGACCCGCCGCCACCAGAACATCGGACAGATTACAGTAGCACTGCGCTCGAATTAAGTCGGCTATATGACAACACTCAGGATGAAGTTTGCAAGACTGCCATCACTATCTTGAAAGGCGTTGCTGAGCGTCAGCCCAATTCTGAGTTTCGCACATTGGGGACGTGGCCAGCGTCGGGATCAGAAGAGTTCATTCAACTGCTACAGTCGAGAGACGAAGTCGCTCTGCAGACATTTGAGCACTACTGCACTGTTTTGGAGTCAAAGCGTGGTCTATGGTGGATTGGCGATTTTGGGCAGAAGTTGCGCGCGGCCATCAGAGACGTGCGTTCGTTGGGTGGGACGCCAGATGCGCCAAAATCTGCTGGTGAGTCGTAGAATATTGGACATGTAGGAACGAGCACTGCTGCACTTGAGGAGGGAAATGTGCCGAAGCACTGGGTGTAGGCTCGCTTGAGCTTGGGTTCGCAGGGTGATGTTAAGCGTCCAGCATTGTGCCGGCGTGGCGGATGCGCCGAGCAAGTCGCTCCTTCCTCGTCTTGCTTCCGTCCACGAACGCGACTCCTTCTCGAACCCTTTTGGGACATCTCTTCCCCAACAACACCAACAACTCGTTTCTACCAGGATATTCTACCAGCATACTGCTAGCACAAGACACCTTTCTCGGCTCGGGAAGATATCTCATGCGACAGCCCGCCCTGCGACTTGTGCAATCAGAATCAAAGGGCGCATGTGAGGCTCTGTTTAACTCCCGTGTCAAAGAGCTGATTGCGCCCTTCCTGCGGCACACAACACATTGCAACCGGACTCACTGGCCATACGAGGAAAACACGCCCAAAGAAGAGGTCTACGGAGACGACCAGTGTCGCGTTCAGTAACAGCCCCTGCAAGTCGCGACTGATATCGCTTCCAATTGCTGATATGGCATTTGCACATATTTAGATTTTACGTCAATACCATTGTACCCCTTGCAAGTCTGAGTCCACCCCCATATTGATTCCCACCCGCTTTGAATCCGCTACGGCACTTCTGCTATCGCTCGCCTGAAGAGCCGAGGCAACGCCAAGGAGTATTCGGGCAGACCTGGCCTTGGGTGTGCATCCTGCGTCAGCCTGGGCGACACCATATCGCTCTACCGGCCGTGTGCAGCAGACACTGGCAAAATCGCTTCAAGGTATCATTGTTGAAAGGCGAGCAGATGGCCGTTGGAAACACTCATTTCTTCAATAATGTTGAGATGAATTTCTGCCAATGACTCGGTGGCTTCCGCGGCCACCTCCGCCCCACGTGTTTTCTCCAGCAAACGGTGCCGCAGACCTTCAGTCGTTGCGCATAAGAGAATAACCTTCGACCAGAGCTGGATTAACTTTCACCGTCGCATTCTTTAAATGCAATGAGACGGATCCGCTACAAGCCAAGACATTCAAATGATACAATTGCGCATTCCCGCGATCGCCATGATCATACAATTGCGCGAATGAACATTACTGATCGTCGCGTGTGCAGTGTGCGACCATCTTGATGACGGATTCACTATTGACCGAAGGCATAATTACCAGACTTGCGCCTGCAAACTACGCCGTACGATGCTGACCTCGCAGTCTCAAAACTTAATCAGCTCAGACATTGAAGATGACGGCCGCTTTGAAAACATCCATGATAGCTCGCGAGGTCCTTGCTACTCTACGCGTTTTAGTGCGCGCACGAGTTACAAAATCAACGTAACATATGTATTGAGCGGGTGGCCGGCGAGGCTTCAAGTCAAGGTATATGCACGGAGATCATCAAAGATGCAACGCTGATTGGACGAAAAGACGAGAAATTAGCTAACGCGGCAAGCTATGTAAAGGTAATTGTCAAGCAGAGCCTGGGCAGGCTCAAGACTCTGAAATGTACGAAGCATGTGCGTAGTGCCACACACACAAGCATGGCACTGGTCTGGGCCTACTCGGCCGCTCCGAGGTCCGGAACATTAAACCAACGGCAGCAGATGAGTACCAAGCGGCGCGACACAAGACTCGAAACGACCGTCCTGTGTTTCCAGATTACCTATCTCTCATGGTATTCTGTTGAGAAAGTGGAGCTGGCCGAGTATTGCTTCTCTCAAAAGAGCAAAAGTACAGCACAACGATGAGAGACGGCTTGACGAGAGCGATCACCGCAGGCAAAGACGGCGAAGGAGGGTCAGGTTGCTTGCTGTGTTGCTTCTGCTGCTCCCAAGGTATCCTTCAGGCTGATCTAACCGCTTGGAGTCAACCGTCGCCGAAAGCCTGGGCGATAAGAATCAAGCGGGCCATTCACGTGGCGTGTTTTTAAGCCCCCGCGTAATGTTACGCTTGCCCAAAGCCAAGTGGGTGAGGTTGGAGCCCCGCAAGGCTCCACCCAGTCCCTTGGAGCCAGGCATCTCGACATCTCACCTCTCGCTAACCTGTGCCCCCAGCGCAAATAGAGAGCTCGCCTGCTGAGCCTGCCTTGCCGCAAGCCTCTCCGTGCGCCTGGTCGTGTGCCTCAAGGCGCCTTGGAACCCGCGCTAAACGCAACTCAGCCTCGCCGCCCGCGCGAGGTCATCGCCAATCGATTCACCGGAGTGCAGGTCCTTGTCATTTCTTTAAAGTCTCTCGTATGCCGCCTCGCTCACACCTGAATCTTGCTGCTGACTGCACCCCTCGCCTCATTCACTAACCCTCACCAAACACCTCCTCCACCGCACCCGGCGCGATTCTTCATCATGCCGTTCTGGGAGAAGGGAGCTTCCGAGAAGGAGTATGCTACACACTCACCTGATGGCCACGACGGCCACGATGGCCACGACATTGTCAACATCCAACATGGCGAAATCGCCGAGAACGCCGACATGCTCCAGCGCCGCTTGAGCAACAGACAGATCCAACTTATCGCCATCGGTGGTAGCATTGGCACTGCGCTCTTCGTCTCCATTGGTGGCGGCTTGCACTACGGAGGACCTGGCAGCTTGTTCATTGCATACACTATTTACGCCTGCATGCTGGCGTTGGTAAACAACTGCATTGCTGAGATGACTACCCATTACCCGGTCTCTGGTGGCTTTATCCGTCTAGCTGGCCATTTTGTCGATGACGCTCTTGGCACCATGGCTGGCTGGAACTTCTTCATCTATGAGGCCCTTTTGATCCCCTTCGAGATTACCGCCCTCACCCTGGTCTTGGGCTTCTGGAGTGACAACATTCCTGGTTGGGCTATCCCTGTGGCCTGTATCGTGAGTTATAGCACACGTGTGCGTCCTGTCCTCGAGCTGACGTTCCACCTCTGCAGATCCTCTATGGGTAAGACTTCCCAGCGCAACAGCTCCCACTGCGACTATCATTTTTGCCATTGCGACTCCTCCTGCTCCCATTGCGCCTACCGATCCGTGCCCAGCCCATAGCGACAACCTCTTGGCCGGATCATTCTCTTCCCACTCGCGCCCTCTCCCCAGAGCCCTTCCCATTGCGCCTTCCCATGCGCCTTGACCCTTGCGACCGTCCCAGCAGTCTCTTTGCCAGCTTCCCAGCAATGCTTTCCAACAAAGCCCACGCAAAGCCTTGTCCATGAGCGCCCAGGAGAAAAAAGCAATACTAACTTCACATGCAGTCTTCTCAACATGCTTGCAGTTAGGGCTTACGGCGAAGCCGAGTTCTGGCTCTCTGGCGGCAAGGTTATCTTGATCTTCATGTTGTTCAGCTTCACCTTCGTGACGATGGTTGGCGGTAACCCACAAAAAGATGCATACGGATTCCGTTACTGGAACAACCCTGGCGCTTTTGCTGAGTACCTCTCTACCGGAAGCCTGGGCAGATTTGAGGGATTCTTGGCTTGTATGTGGAGCGCTGCGTTCTGTATTGTCGGACCTGAGTATATCTCTATGGTGGCAGCAGAGGCCAAACGCCCACGCATCTACATCAAGAACGCATTCAAGACGGTCTACTACCGGTTCGGTCTCTTCTTCATCATGGGTGCGCTCTGCGCCGGAATTGTCCTTCCCTACAACGACGAGACTTTGGCGAATGTGCTCGATGCTGGCGAGAAATCTGCTGCCGCATCGCCCTATGTCATTGCGATGACCAACATGGGAGTCTCGGTCCTGCCACACATTGTCAATGCCCTGATGGTCACCTCGATTTTCAGCGCCGGCAACACATACACCTACTGTGCAACCCGAAGCTTGTACGGATTGGCTCTTGAAGGCCGCGCCCCCAAGATCTTGCGCTACTGCACCAAGAATGGTGTGCCGCTCTACTGCTTCTTTGTGGTCATGTGCTTCCCCTGTCTGTCGTTCATGCAGCTCAGCAACGGATCAAACAAAGTTCTGGGATGGTTGATCAAGTAAGTTGACGGCACTTGTCATGTACGAATTGCGATGGAACTAACATCGAACTAGCCTGATCACTGGTGGCGGCATCATCAACTACTTGGTCATGACGATCACCTACATCTTCTTCTACCGTGCCTGCAAGGCCCAGGGCGTTGACAGGAAGACATTCTCATACACCGGCTGGTTCCAGCCGTACAGCGTAAGCAGCATCGGACTTCGAATACGCGATACAAAACACTGACAACATACCAGGCATACATTGGACTTGGATGGATGATTTTCATCATCCTCTTCTACGGATACGCGTCGTTCAGGCCGTGGAGCGTGGAGAACTTCTTCATCTACTACACTATGCTCATCCTTGGTAAGTTTCAATACTCTGACGAGTTCTGTAGAACAAACGACTCATTCATTTTTGCAGCATTTGTCACTTTCTTCGGTTGGAAGCTATTGAAGCGTACCAAGCTGAAGGGTGCACACGAGGTTGATCTGATCTGGGAGCGTCCCGCCATCGATGCTTACGAGGAGACCTTCTACGGCCCACCCGTCAGCTTCTGGCGTGAGATGGGCCAGATGATTGGCATCGGCAGAATCCCAGGTGGCAACGACCCCAGGAGGGGAAGCGTTTCAGGTTGAACGTGAGTTGACACCAAAACAAAAATTGGAAGCTCGCGGGTAAAAGGCAGAGGTCTTGCAACGACCCATTACGACGAAACATTACGACTTGGGACGGACACTGGGTGTACATATTGACTTGTATTTGTGCATATGCCTCTTACTCAAAAATTCACTGCCTTGAATCAACTTATTGCTAGGTCTTGCTTCACCGGCTATGTTGTTTCGCAATTGTGACGGGTGCAGTATACTACGGCATCTCGTACATACTCTGCCAAAGAGTCGAGGGAGCCTTCTCTACAAATACTGACCACAATCACGAGCACAGTGATTGGTCAAGAGTTCAGCTAAGATCCACTTCAAACGCAATGCACGTGCTGAACGCGTGGCGCCCAAGCCCAGAAGGAAACTTTTAGCCGTTGTGAGGCTATCGGTGATATAGTACGCAAGGTTAAGGTTAAGGCGTTTAGACGCAACCCACGTGTTGGACGGCTGTCAAGAGCACCGCATGTGTCGATGAGCTTTTGTGATAGTCTCAAGCCATCGGAGAGGTACATTTACATAGCGATACTGGAACGACGATGATTGATCGATTGAGATATTGTAATCGCAGCTGTACATAACGTGATGAAATCTGATTTGGACGACTCCTACCATTTTTGGACACCTGAACCTGAACACTCTTCTGTCGTAGCGAAAGAGACATGCATATATGTATATACCAACAAAAGCCCTTCACGCTATATGTTTATAATATCATCTAAAGAGCATGCAGAGACATCGTGCTCGCTTGAAAACATTGAACACGTGAGGTTGTGCTTACCCCAACCCTAAGGCGAGGAACAGCAACATGGAGTCCGATGTGTACAGCAGGAGGTCTCAACCAGTACCTCTTCCTAATGTCTATTACCGAGAGGATGGTACAGATTCATGTACATTTATAGATGTAATGGTGCCTATAAGGTATGTCGTTCGTCGCAATACTCTTAGCTGATCGTGAAAGTACGAGCATTACAAATTTACTGGATACGCGAGCGAGACTCATGAGCAAATATCACAAAGGCCTTTTCGCTACACTCGTAGGAAATGCTCGACGCCCCATCTCAGCTTCGCATCACTACACTCACATCTGCTACTAAGACTGAGCGTCAGTCGCAGAGTGTGTTCTGTGCGGCTCGCTGAGTGGACAGCGTCACTCGCAGTGACAGCTGACACAGCAATACGAAATCTCTTACCTATATATACATGATACAAGTGGTCACAAATTTTACTTAACAGGGAGCGGTCCCAAGTGGACACACCCCACCTCTGATATCCCATGTGGCCCTGTGGGTCTGCAATATTGAGGAAACGCGGCACGGGGAACAGGGAACGATCGTGCAGACTTCCAGAAATGCGGCACGGAAATTAGAGGTTCAGGATGCCGAATAGGGCGGAAGACTCGGCATGCCGAGCTACTATAAGGTGATGATGTGTTTCCTCAACAAGTTTTTTCTTTTTCCGTTCCTGGAAGCGAGTGTTAGGGCTCATGCAATAACGTGATGCGTGTATATATCCCAGAGTTTGTATGATCGACAGTTATGGCTGATTAGACTTTGTTATGGTGATCTTATTAAAGCTTGCGTCAGTAGTTGTCGTTATGCATAGGCAATCTGGTCGATCTTAAGAGGCGTGAGAGGTACTCGAAGACCTGTACTGCCACAAGACTATACACAAAGCAATCCTATAAGGCAGACGTGGCGTTGACCAGGAAAACTTCGACGTTGTAATTCACAGACTCTTGGAAATCGTGCCAGGATGCTACCAAATCCAGTTTGTGAATTCTACATGTATTGTTAAAAATTATGATCGTAAGTTTAAACTCCAATTCTCATGGAAACTCCCTGACGAGCTTCCTCGTGCTTTCCGAATCACTCTTCCTAGATCCGTCCCTCGCGAGCGGTGCACTGTCCTGTTGTACCACCGTCACGACTTGTATACCGTCACCCTCCTTGCCCATCATCTGCGGGGACCCAGGCCTGATCTGAGTGCCGCCCATATCATCGAAGTCGCCCGTTCGACCCTCGTACACGTCTGCATCTCTCTTGCCACGACCGAGGAAGTTCATACCGATACTGTCGCGCTTCTTCTTCCGCCCTCCTGTGCCCTGCCCGTATCCTCCTGACATACCTCCTCCGATGGTCATGACGCCGTGGCCAGTACTTGTGCCTCGGCTTGAGGTGAATATCTTCGGGAACACGCGCATGACGCAGGTTTTGAGTGTGGGCAAGCAGGAGCAGATGATGCCGATGTTGACTTCAAGGTTGCTCCAGAGTGCTGCCATAGGGTTGTCCCAGCTGATGTCCTCCGAAACTGAGACGGCGTAAAGCGATTGTAGTCGCATGAGCGATACAACACAGGTGATGCCACCAAGGCAAAACACGAATGTCAGGGCAAGCTTCTGCGACTTCGGAAGGTTCAATGTTTTGATAACCGGCAAAGGCAGTACAGCCACGGCAATGTCGGTCACGATGTTTAGTGCAGCGTTGGTGAACCTGAAAGGTATTTAGCATTTGTATATAGCAACGGCAGGAGGAACTACTGACCATACGACCAGTCGATTTAGGCATGTTCCTTTGGCTTTGGGGTCAATGCTGTGTGTCCAGAAGTAGCTGACGGGCGTACAGCTGAAGATGGCACTGAAAATGGTCCAGCATGAGTACGCGGTGATGAATGCGATCAATCCGTAGTTAACTCTCCGGAATGTCTCTTGCGGGAAGATGCGAAGGTATTGCAGCAGGATGGCCAGCTTCGCGCAGTAGAGGGCAGAGTAGTACGTCCACAAGCTGACCCAGAACCACCTGTTTGTCCATAGGAGGTCGTGTGATGTGAGGGAGGACTGATGCCTTCCCATACCATATTTGACTACCACGCATCAGTCCCGGTGTGTCTATGTAGGGCTCACGACGGAACAAACAAACCTTGTGCGCACATGGTAGTCGTTAGTGCTACTGCCAGAATCTACAATACGAGTCAGTGATAGTCGAAAGTGCTGGTGTGGAGGACATACTGTTGCGATAGCAATGAAGATATCGTCAACTCCGCCCATCTTGTTAAGGACGAATCTGGTGTACAGTCTCATGATGGTGCAGAAGGCTGCCACGATCGTGAACGAGATGGTAACGCCTGCGACAGCATCTCCGCTGGTGTGGCCGCCAGTAGCCATTGCATTGGCTGGTGGAATGAATGTGGTTGTGATATGCTGGTCGTGAGATAAGAGGTGGAAGACAGAAACTCGAAACCCCGGCAGCGGATTTGCAGACGTGCAGGAGGAGTGTGATCAGTGATAATCCATCAGCCCATGAGCCCATGAGCCCATCAAGCCCTCTGATCATGCTTTAGCCACAAGCTAAGAGAATATAGTGCCCATCATTACAAGGGTCGATCGTCGCCTTGGTAGGGGTAGTCTTCCTTGTGACACCCAACGGTCGAAACAATGCAGGGTCATAACAGCATAAGCGACCCTTGTAGCCTCGGATGCACCTGTTCCTGCAGCCCAGAAGACGCTACCGGATGATCCGATATCCCAAGTCGACGGATCCCTGAGTAGGGCTTGAGAGGGTTTGGATAGCCCTCAAAGGTCAGAGCCAGGTATCTTGCATCAATGACGATCGTATCTCAGCTGCAACGCATAAAAGTAACTCGTTGTACAGCACGCTCGCGGCAACTTGCAGAACATTTCGCCAATGCAGCTGACAGCATTATACAGAGGCCAATCCTGCAACCGCGCGAATCATCAAGAAGGATGCAATGCGGTGATGCAGAGGAAGTGCCACCGTAATTCCGCACTGAACAAGGAGACGCCGAGCCGATCCACAGGTGGACAACAGACCGGACATGGCGAAGGATTCTGCTTCCGCTTGAGCAGGCACAGCAACGAGGGTTTGAGGACACCATTCGTCGTAGTAAAATAATGGTCCACACGCTCGGGAACGGCTTGCCGTTCCCCGTTCGTTCGCTCATGCTGTGATGTGGCAGTGATGCACGGCCCATGACTCCTGCTTGACGTTCTTGGTCTGTGCTTTGGAGAAATGCAGCCGTGTATCCGGTAGCCTTGGTGCAACCGACGATTGCGCAACTAATCACTCGTTGCGGTGCGCAAAGATGTGCACGCTTTCGTTCACAAGAGTAATTCATTTACCACCTTGACACTCCTCTAATTGACTCGCCATAGAGAATTTGAAGCTTCAGAACATGTATCTCCGGTGCAGGCACCGCTTCAGGAGGACTCTCCGTCTGCAGCTGGATAAAGTGCAGGATCGTATTGGGCTAAGAACCTTCATCATTAATCCTGGTGCTTGCATTAACCACAACCGGGCACTGCGTGCTACGTGTGAAGACGTGTGCCACTGTGGCAAAGAAGTTGTACCGCTGGCCCTGCTTGCGCGTAAGATCCATAGTTTCATGTCTGGGTTTCTAGAATAATGTCAGCCATACACTCACTCTCCCTTCCACAGCGAACCAACATCCGCGAAAGTAGGTGCCAAACTTTCCCCAAAGAACTCACTACACGAAGAGCCACGTGCATGGCACGCGCACACGAGGGCAAGATTTGGTACGTTTCAGGGTAAAAGCATGTTGGCGCCTCACAACTTCACAAGCGACATTTGATGCGATCTTTGATCGTTTCAATGACGTGCGGGCAGATCAGCCTAAAGTGCCCATCAAACGTACACGTAATATATTTTACATTTCTTCGCCAAGTAGCTCTGATTGGGCCCAAGGCACAAAGAGCATCGAAGCCATTTGATGAGAGGTCCTGCGAGTCCTGCCTTGGCACTTTACAGTTATAGACTTACAGTATTGTCGTTGAAACGTGGAGTATGAAAGTGCAGTCCGTGACAAACTCAAACAGGTCGTGTCGAACGGTCTCGAACAACCTTGGACTCCATGCCTGTTCATACATAGAGTTAAGTTGCACTACTAGACAAGCACGACAACTGCCGAACAACTTTGGACTCCATGCCTGTTCGTGTACAGATTCTAGTTGCACTGACAAAAAGCACGACCAAGTCTCGAGAAACTTTGGGCTCTATGCCTCTTCATACATAGAACTAAGTTGCATTTGACAAGAAGCTCGACGAAGTCTCGAACGAACTCTATACTCCATTCCTGTTCATCCATAGAACTAAGTTGCACCATCGGACAAGCAAGACAACTACCGAGCGAGTTTGGTTGCACTGAATAGGAAGCACGACAAGTGCCGAAGCAACTTCTTTGACATCTATGCCCATTCATACACAGAGTTAAGGTGCACTACTTGACAAGCACGACAAGTGCCGAACAACTTCAACTTCCATGCCCGTTCGTATATAGAGTTAAGGTGCACTACTTGACAAGCACGACAAGCACCGAACAACTTCGGCCTCCACGCCCGTTCGTACATAGAATTAAGTTGCACTACTACCCAAGCACAACTTAACAAGATGTCGTTCCAAATAAATCATTCGTCTATCATAGGCCACGCCATTGGCACGCCCTCCAATTATCCTAGTTCAACGCCTCGCTAACATACTCAATGCTTTCGCTCCAAAGACGTGACTCTAAAACCCGCACCTTGCTCCCCTTCCGCTCAGCTTAAATCAAATCCAGCCCCACTATTAACAGCATACAGCAACTTGTCCCTCAGCGTCTTCTCACTCTTGTACATCGGCAGCTTCAGAAGGTTCACACACGTACTAGCCGTCGGGATCCGACCCTCATCGCTGCTGCTGTCTCTGATCGAGAACCTCGGGTTCAAATTGCTGAAACCCAGCAGCGGTCCGCGCGGCGTGCTCGTGACGAACTTTAGGACCTTGCGCCTGTCGGCGTCGGGAAGCGACTCCATAACTTTCCAGAAATGGCGGACGCTGGGGTGTTCGAGGCCGTCGTCGCCGATCACGTAGACGCCGCCGTATTGCGTGTTGCGGCGCAGGTCGTTGACGTCGATGCCAGCTTGTGCGCCGCCAATGAGAGTTTGCAGTTCGGCTTGGTTGAACATGGAGAGCCAGCTGGGCTGCACGATGGAGGAGAGGCCTTTGAGGAAAGCGTTGGTTTGGGGCGCGCTTTGGCCCTGGAGTCGATACCAGCTCATACGGTTGAGGTAGATGAGGCGATTCTCGTTCGTGACGGGCGTCTCGGCGCCGTTTGGAATAAGTTCCCGCTCGATAACTTGTTTCTTGTCTGAGGGTCCGACCAGGTCGTCGATGGTGAAAGTGAGGCCATAGTCGCTAGCATCCGCTGCCGATTTGACGTCGAGAAGACCTTTGTAGAGGGCCTCGTCAAAGTCGCGAAGGTCGTTGATGTTTGCTCTGTAGCCGGACTCACCAGGCGCGGAGCCATGACCACCGGTCAATGCCCACTTTTTGAGGAAAAAGCCCGCAAACGAGACGTCGACCAGGATCTCCTCGTACAGGCATTTCCCGATGATGCGGCCGAGGAACTCGAACTTGCGCAACATCTCTCTGAGCTGTTTGTTGACGTCGGAAGCACTCAAGCCCAACGACTGTAGGGCAACACGGGCATCGTCCAGCGCAGTGGGATTGGGGAAGAGGAGATGCTTCTCGTTTTCGATGAAGTACTTCTCCAGGCCACCATTAGCAGGGTCGAATGCTTGGTTGATGACTGATGTCAGGAATTCTTTAGTCACGCCGCCACCATCGATACCAGCTTCTTGCAGCCCAAACTCGTCAAGGAATGTGATCTGAATGGGCTCTTTGAGATCTGTGCCGAGGTCATAGAATGCCTGGTACGCATCTTCGAACTCGCTTTTGCGCTTGATCTGAGCATGGTGGCGGGCGAGCATGTTACGGCCTGGGTCTTGTTGAGCAAACATCATGTTCGCTCTCCATGTGTCTGGGTCAACAAGTCCATTTCGCCTTTTGGCCTGATCAAGGTGCACGAAATGACGGAAGATCTCAACTCGAGTAGGGAAGGGAATGAAGAATGGCATGTTCTGCAGGATCTCGAGCCTCGGCGCAACAGACTCCAAATAACGACGGCGAGTCGCTTTGCGCTGTGCACGAGCGCGAGCCTCTTGGCTGCGACGATAACCTGCTGGCCCGCGGGGAGTCATCTCAAACATGTCGTCGTCGTCGGATTCCTCGTTGTCCTTATCTTCTTCTTCCTGTTCGGCAAGGCGGTGTCTGTTCTCTTCTTCGGCCACGACACCAGGTATGAAGGCTGTCATATCGAATCGTGAAGTCATAAGCCAGTGGTTGGCTGGCAGGAAGTTTCGACGGCTGTCTCGTTCATAGATTGATCGTAGGAGAGCAGTGGCAATGCCCTTCAAGTAGTCGGCAGTCATACCTGGCATACCGGCCAAGGTGAGAGGCTTAAAATCAGCCTCAGCGACTGGCTCTGGGTCTGCGCGACCACCAAAGTGTGAGCTCAGGCTTCCTGTATCACGAGCAGCCGGTGCCGCGTGTTCGTTCAGCTCGGAGGCGTTGAAGTATAGTGTAAATCCCAGATTCTTCAGGAAGGTGACAAGTATCGCCACATCTTCGATCGGAATAGCACTTTGCGGGCCTCCAACCGACTTGCCCATGAATTCCTCATCGTCCATGATTTTTAGAAGGAAAGTGTACAGTTCGAGGAAGATTAGGATGACAGTCCAGTCATCTCTCTGCGATACCGCGTTGGACGAGCGAAGTAGTGGTACTACAGCCCGTGAGTCCTTGGTGACTGTTGAGAACACTGATGACAGCTTTGCGGCGTTCCAGAAGAATCGTGTTGCGGGGATATCGTGTGATTTGGTCGGGCCAAGGTACAACCACATGCGAATATCGTCCGCCTTGCGAGGGAAACATCGGAGCAGCGTAAGGGCGTAGTTTGCATATAATTGGGCGTTTGACGTCTCCCCACTCCCATAACCTTCTTCAGCACGATTGTTGCGAACGAGCAGGTTGCGAACACTCTCCTGATTCACAAGTGAGCTCGTTTGCTCGTATAGGTATGTGTTGAGCGGCAGGTCGACTGCAGTCTTTGCAAGAACGTCGCGATCGAATGCAACGTTTTCCATGTCAAGAGGGGCGCCTTCGAAATCGACTTCATCCGCGAGCGATCCAAGAAGTCTAGCGATTGTCGTTGTGATTCCGTTTCGTGAGCTGCCACAGAGGAAGTTGAGGTTTCCGAGTAACCATAAGCGACTCCGCGCACTCCACTGCAGGTCTTGTGCTTGTGAGAGCGCGTGTACCAACGATGGTCGGTGCACGGCTGACTTCAGCAAGGAAAGCATTTGCTGGCTGAGTGGATGTCCTAATAGCACGGCAATTCCAGCGTATCCTCCTTCTGTCCCGAGAGGTGCAATGAGTGCGTTCTGCAGCGCATCCTCTGGAGCATCACTCAGCGACGTCAGAGTCTCATAGTATGCCAGTGCATCCGCCTTGTCCATTTCAGTTGACCGCTTCAAAGGATTCGCCGCAAATGCTAGCACGTTCAAGATGGTACGATATGATTCCTGGTCTTCACTGTGCCCTTCTGTCCGTAGCGCTGCTAAGCACGCCTGCCGTAGCTTTGCGTAAGCTTGTGGCCATCGTCCTTCGACACATGCTATTTTCTCGGAGGTTGCTATCTGCTTCATGCCATACCAGCCAAGCCTCTTGATATCCGATGGCTCTTTGCTCGGCGAATAGAATAGCAAGAGTCGACTTAGTTGTGATAGCGACTCTTCAGCTGATGCATAGACACCTCCAGAGCGAGGCTGCTCTTCCGCAGCATCCCAGATCTCGCGCCAGGACTTGAAAGCCCTTCGCCGTGCTCGATGTCCACGCCATACCCGCTGTATACGCCCGGAAGCTTGTATCCTTTCTCTTTGCAGTTGCCGTTGTAGTCGTTCATGCTGAGCAGAAGCGATCGTTGACTGGGGACCGGCATTTTGGCTGGCTGCCGCGAACGGATTCGACGGTCGTCCGGATAGGTTCACCTGGCGCGGACGGCGCGATTGTCCGGTGAAGGACTGATACATGTTGTATGAGGAGAGATTGTGTGTGATTTATTTGACAAGCAGGCGTGGCAGCAAGACACAGTTCAGGCACATGGATGGCTGCGTCGCGGCTTACAAAGGCCGAGAGTTGTGGCGTCGACTACTATGACGAACTGGCACCAGTCAAGCCTCCAGCTTCCTTCCACGCGAGCCTTGCCAACACAAATACATTAGGTTGCCGGGCGCATTATTCAGGCACCGCACAACCTCACCTGTTCTTCCGACTTCACTTGTGTCTGTTAGGAATCTTTTGTATGCGATTTCTGTTATGCGTCAATTTATGAGAACATCCCCAGCACTGCTATACACGAGAGAAAAAGCACTACTACTCCGCCCCTGTCATTGCCACCAGTGTCTGGTCTGTCCCATCACGCCGGTATCACTACTCACACTGGAACCCTTCATTTGCCGTACTCAAAAGCAACATGCTCCACCTCCACTCGAGGGAATGCGACATCTCGCGAGTCTACTGTGCAGTATTAGGCCTGCCTGCACCGGCCTGCCATCCGTTCTAGGCCTCCCAACAGTCATAACGTGATGTCTCACCCAGCAGCCCATCTGCCGTCGCGAGCTACCACTCCTCAACTATCATTCTTACTGTATTTCGCTACATCCTACCGCCCCGCTGTTAGAAACCGTGCCAGCTTGGCCCTCGTCTTATCGATCGCACTCCGCCGAAGACTTGTCATACCCCAAACTAATGCGACCCAGTGGCAACCGTCGTGCGTCCGTCTCCGCCAAAACCACACCTGACCACCAGCACTGCAACGTCAAGTGAGGGGAAGCGCAATAAGCCCTCACTCCGTTGACAGCAGGGCGCGTTTTTGTGAAGATCTCTAAATGTCTCTTCGCCTGCCAGCGGCGTTTTTGCAAGCAAAGAGTCAAGCAACGGCTGCGAACGGCATACCCTATCTTGGCGAGTCCTCCCGACGTTCGCCGCCGCTGACTCTTCATGCAGGGTTCGTGCACGATTTTCAATAGGCCCAACCACAAAATTGGCGCGCCAGCAAATGTCACTCCAATAGCCGAGTGCCCGTCGTGTACTTATATTCGATGGCATCTGCTGTCCTTGCGCATATTTGGCCGGTAAGCGGGTGGAGTCCTTCACGCCATTCTCGACCTTTTACGTGATATTACGTCTACCTCCGCAGTTTCCTGCAAACCTTGTTCCTTCGAAACGTCTGAGCTGTAGCGTCACTACCTTAATCGAATCTTCGGACAGGCACGCGACCTCACACGACATGGCCGACTCTGAAAAGAAACCCTCTTACAGCGTAGGAACAAACCAAGGCGCGCCGTTCGTCGACGGCAGCTCAATGTCTGGAAGTCACAGCAATGATGTCGAGAAGGGCACCACCGAGCAGCTGCAGCGCCGCCTGCAGTCGCGCCATCTGCAGATGATTGCCATTGGTGGTACGATTGGTACAGGTCTGGTGTGTATAAATTCAAGCTGTTGATGCTTCGCAAGAGCACTTCAATCGCACCAGCCATAGTACAGCGCTGACCTCATGGCAGTTCATTGGTTCCGGAGGTGCCCTCGCGACTGCTGGCCCCGCTGGCGCACTCATCGCATACGCATTCGTTGGAACCCTCGTATACTCGGTCATGGTAGCCATGGGAGAGATGGCCACATTCATTCCCGTCTCTGGAGCTTTCACCGCATACGCCAGCCGTTTCGTGGATAAGAGTCTGGGATTCTCAATGGGATGGATATACTGGTTCTCGTGGGCAATCACATTTGCGCTCGAATTGACTGCGACTGGATTGATCATTCAATACTGGGTGCCTGAGATCAACATCGGCATTTTCATTGGTATCTTCTTCGTCGTTATCACAGCGCTCAACTTCATGCCTGTGTCGATTTACGGAGAGGTGGAATTCTGGTTCGCTAGCATCAAGGTGATCACCGTTATCGGTTTCCTTATCTTCGGTATCTGCATCAACGCAGGCGCAGGCAAGGAAGGCTACCTGGGATTCAAGTACTGGAACCACCCTGGAGCTTTCCAACCCCATCTTACCGACGCAAGCAGCATCCTTGCCAACAACATTCCCCTCGCCAAGTTCGTTGGTTTCTGGGCTGTCCTTATTCAGGCTGGTTTTTCTTACCAAGGTACTGAGTTGGTCGGTATTGCCGCTGGCGAGACCGAGAACCCGCGCAAGAACGTTCCTAAGGCTATCAAGCAGACCTTCTGGCGCATTCTGCTTTTCTTCGTTCTTACCATCCTTTTCATCGGCATTCTCATTCCTTCAGACAACCCAAACCTTCTCAACGACACCACCGATGCAAGCAGCTCACCTCTGGTCGTCGCTGCAAACCTCGCAGGTGTCTCTGTCTTGCCCGACATCATCAACGGAGTCCTATTCACTGTCGTGCTGAGTGCTGCAAACTCCAACGTCTACTCCGGCTCCCGTATCCTAGTCGGTCTTGCAAACGAGGGCTCCGCTCCTCATTTCATGACCAAGGTCAACCGATGGGGTGTTCCTTACAACGCCGTCGCCTTTACCGCCGCATTCGGTCTCCTTGGCTTTCTCAACGAGTCCGCTAACGGTGGCGAGGTCTTCAACTGGTTCGTCAACATCTCCGGTGTCGCCGGCTTCATCTCCTGGACGTGTATTGGCATCTCTCACATCGCTTTCATGCGCGCCTGCGAAGCGCAAGGCATCGTCCGTAGCACTCTGCCTTACGTTGCGCCTCTGCAGCCTTGGTTCACGTGGTACGGCGTTGGCTTCAACAGTCTGATCATTATCACCCAAGGCTTCGAGTCCTTCGTGCCATGGGACACTTCCAGCTTCTTCACCGCGTACATCAGTTTGATCCTGTTCGTGGTGCTGTACGTCGGCCACAAGGCTTGGACGCGCTGCCCCTTCGTTCCTGCCGCCGAGGCAGATCTCCTGACCGGCCGCAAGGAGGTCGATGAGATGTATGTGCCCGAGGCCGAGCCCAAGACTTTCTGGGGCAAGATGCTCGCTTGGCTTGGCTAGAGCCGAGTAGACTGCGCAGCCCTCTCGTAGGTTGCGAGTTTGCAAAACAAAAGAATTGCTTTTTCTGTCTACATTTTAGCGTGGTGGGCATCATAGATATACACTGTACGATCAGAAGAGAATATGAAGATGAAACCTTCCACCAACATCCGCTTACACAACTGGGCTCGTCGACATGCTTGAGAACCTCTGAATTTCGCCTTTGAAACCGCCGAAACCTTATGTCTCCTTCGCCTTTCCAAGGACCCAGAAGGGGAACATCTCAAGCTTTCCAAAGCCGCGGTGGGACATCTCTGAAGACTGCTCCCAGCGTTCACAGGCATACCAGCCCTGCCTGCCCTCTCCACAAGCACGGTTGTGACTCTTCCCATTGTGGAAAACGCTTTACTTCACCATAGTTCGCTTTGCAGAAGAGCAGCGTTGCGGCAATTACGTTCGCATCTGGGTACCCACTAGGACAAAAAGCGCGCTTCATCTCGACCTGAAAGCGTACCTTAGGTTGAGTTGTTTTTTGGACGAACACGAGTTCGCGCTTGCATGCGACACGACTGTGCCGAAGATCTATGTCTCGACATTAGTGTTATTGTTAGCTGTGGCCGATTTGGTACACTCTTGCCGGTTCTAATGTGTAGGTCAATTGTCGAGTCGTTGCGGGACTTTTATTGTCAAGGCGGTGCTGGGCTTGATCTTCGTGAGGATCTTCTGTGAGGACATTTGTGAAATGCATGGCCGTGCTGTCGCAAGTGAGACGACAATGGTGTATGGCAGGATACTCTTTCACTGGCGGGCAGTGCAAGTAGTACGTCTGCTTGGGCAAGACAACAATCACATGCCAATCGCAGCAGGGAATCACAGGCAATCACGAAGAGGTAGAAGTAGTTCAACAGTGAGACCGTGGAGTGCTCATGGAAAGGAAACGATGAAATTGTAAAAGAGTAGTTTTTGTTTTCTTCTCTATCTCAAGCGCACTGAAGAGCCAGCGCGCTCGACTCTCCAAATTACCGCCACATCGTGTAGTGTGTATATCTCTATAATCGCCGGCACGCAGTTCTGCGTTCACCGGATGCATGCACGCCAAAAACAAAAGCTTTTCATGCTTCCCCGAAATGCTCTCCCTCAACCGTCCGTTCGTAATGCAAATATGCAGCCATTGCTTGACGCAATGTTATGCTCCCAAAAAAAAAAAAGGTCCCAAACTCCGTCTAACCCCTGCGCAGTAATCGTGTCATGACCTCGAAGGTCTTTTAGAAAGTGGTGTGTGGTGTATGCTTTTCGGCTTGTGTGCACATTGCTCTCTGGAGGCTTGTGGCATCCGCCGAGTGTGTGCGCGCAACGTAGCGCGTGAGTCAAGGAAGATAGTGTCGCATGAAGTGCAGGCGACAAATCTAGTTTCTCAACTCCCAGCCACTCTTGGTGGTGAGGTGGAAGAACTCAGAGGGACTGTAGACGATGCGCATTAGCAAATGCTTCACGGGCGATGAGTATGCGACGATGGGTGCTTACAGCTTGGGCTTGACACCAACGGCCTTGCCAGCGGCGTCAATGTCGGCGGCGGCGAGAGAGGCAGCGGAGAAGTCGCTGTTGCTGCTGCGCACGGTGTAGGTGGTGGCAGCGCCGGCGGTGACGAGGCCGGCGAGGATGGTTGCGGAGCGGATGATGGCAGGCATTTTGATAGATGTGTGTGTGGGTTGTTGGTGGTTGGTAGGTTGATTGAATGAGTAGATGCGATTGTTTGTGTATGAGTGATATGTGCTTGAAGATTGAAGGAAAGAAGAGAGGGAGCGGGAGTCAGGAGATGGATGGGTTAAAGAAAGGGCTGATTCCTACACGTGGTGCGGCGGCAACAGTGGCCAAGTCTACAAAGTGAATCATGGTGGTGTGAGTAAGAGACGCGACTGGGCCAATCTCCACCGGGCCCTGCGTGGGCGAGGTGAAGGGTTGGGCGGGCCTTGTTGTCAACCAAAATAAAAAAGATTTCGAAGAATTGCGCGCGCGCACGCGGCAAACCAACCAGAAAAGCTGGCACGCCTTGCATGCGCCTCGCACTTTCTCACTGCCGGCGCGCGCCACACCCAACAAATATAGACTTGTGTTCGCGTGAGACATCCGTATTAGGCCTGCCTATGTTGCACCGCGCAGTTATTTTTGCCAAGCGCTATTTTGCTGCAACGACAAATGCGTTTCGTTGGGGAACAGCCAGAGCGGTAACCGGAGTCCGATAGGAGCGAAAGTATGCCATTATTCGCGCGCAGCACGCAAAGGTGACAAAAAGTTTTTAGCTCGTCGCAATCAGAGGTTGGCGTCGGCCCTAGATCGGCGGGCGTTGAGTTCAGCCTAATAAGTTCCGTAGGGCTGAACCTCAGCCAACTCACAGATCCTGAGCGCAGTGGCAGAGTAGTACAGGAATTTTGTACTGCCGCTAGCGTCCTGCGTCGCAGGGCCAATGATAATGTGTAGAGACATGTATACATGCGGTGTTTCCATGCAGCTGCAGTCGTCGCTGCGGTCGTGAAGCAGAGGTGCATAAATCGCGCGTCCATGGGGGATGATGTCCTGCAGGTCGTCTCTCTTTCCCGGGCTAGACGAAACGGAGATCAAGAGATGGGAGATATTCGTATTCGTATACGTTGTATAGCAGTCTACTGCATTACAAGTCCTTCCACGCCTCCAGTTCGTTCCAGGCCGGCAGAACCATAGGCAGCTTCTCAGGCAGCTGATCCGGCCACGTGTCTGAGATGAGCGCCATCAGCTGGTGGTACAACACACGGTAGCCATCCGGTGTGAGGTGCAGGCCTGGGACTCAGTCAGCTGGGCTCTTTTTTGGCCAATATGTCGCTCTCGGAAGACAATCTTACCATCGGAGAAAAACCTTCTCAAAACTGCGTTCTCATCTGCGGCTTCACTGCCGGGCAGTGGTGCGGTGCTGCTTGCATCCCAGCCTGCTTCACGCATCATGGCACTCCACGCGTCGCACACCTGCACGCCGCGGTCCTTTCCGACTTGCCTCACGGCTTCGGCGTACTTTGCTGTCGTGTCCGCGGTGCGGCGGAGACCATTGAAGCCAGGGATGTTCGCACCATCCGTAGCGCGCAGCATACGCTCGTCGACAGGAGGAGGCGTGATCAGGATGATACGGAGGTCAGGTCGGCCAGCAATGTGCTTGTGCGAGAGGATGGCGTGCAGGTTGGCGGTGAATGCCTCGAGTGGGACATTCTGCTGTGGGCCTCCTGGTGTGTCTGGGAGGCGAGAGTCGTTGGCACCTTGGTGGGTGAAGTGTTAGTTTGTAGCTTGCTCGCGGACCTGATGGCAAGTGGCCCTACCCAAGAAGATGGTGAGAAGGCGAATGTTCTGCTGCGTCGGATCAGGGATAGCCTGAGGGAGGACCTGGTGTTGTCAGTCGCCGAGTACATCAATGCGTAGTTCCGTCCGATGAGTGGTGGCATTGGACCGGTACTGTCGATGCAAGCTATTGAACCAGCATACCTTGAGTGCCTGCGCAGTGTTGTAGCCACTCAGACCACGACTATCGCATCCGTCAGCGCTTCCATCTCGTCACAAGACATGCATGTTCAACGAGGTTGTCATTACTTGATCACATCCAGCCGACGAGCATATTGATCACTCAGCTCCGCTCCAAAAGCGAAGCCGTTCTCCTGCGAGAACGAGTGCTGAGTGATACTGTCACCGAACAGGACGAATTGATCCATCGCGAGAGGAATTGAAAACGGCAGAAGGGTCGGTTTTATATTATTTGGTAAGGTAATGAGATGTGAGTTCAAAGATCCAATTCCTCCGTGTTTTCCTCGTTTCCGCGTGCTGGAGGCCCACATTTATTAAGGTCGCTGGCGGGCTTGCTTGCTATCCTCGGCTGGAATCGGGATTTGAACAACTTGACAGCAAACATACAAACATCCATATACCGAGAAGCGGTGTAGTGTTTTCTCGAACAACGGATGAATGGATTGTGGTGCGGAAGTCGGCAAACATGTTTTCTCTTAACGCTCGTAGCACAAAACAATCACCGTTGCGCGCGTAGAATTTTTCCCCTTCACGACACCAGTAAAAAAGGGTAAAAGGATGTCGAAACCTAGCGTGACACATCTGACGTCGGCGCGATGGGCAGCAGACTCGCTCTTGTACCACGGTACCCTCGGATGTCGTGAAGACTCAGGGTTGCGATTGGCTTGTAAGGTCGTGAGTGTTTCCCTGCATGCAGGCGAGGGAAGTGTAGGATCTTAGGATGATGTGCAGGCGCATAGCGCGGGGGTTGTGCTGTTTTTGTTGCCTTTTTTTGTTGTTGTTATTCGAGACATTCCCACGCGGCGTTTGTATAGCGTGACTCGCTCGTGATCACCTGCCGGTGTTTGTATGCACCACCACCACGCCCAGCGTGTGCTACTGGCTGCTACTTTGCTTGGTACCACTGTATGTCTTCGTCATCGGCGGCGGCGGGCATCCCGATTATTGCCACATGTCGTGATAGGAGGTAGTTCGGTTGTCGAGTCGCGCGCTTGAGCGGTATATCAAAGGTGGGACCGAGGGGACCTAATACAACGTGCTAAGGCAAGGAGCAGTCAGTGATTCGGCCGTGCTATCGCCGTGCCATACCTACGATTCTTCTTCACGCTCTCCTGTCCAGTGCCGTCCTACCCTGCTCGCTCTATCAAACACGAGTCAGCCTCCAGGCACTCATATCGGTGTGCCGGCCTGACTGCGGCCTCCACTATTCCTACACACCCCGTGGGGGACTGCTGATGTCGCCCGAACAAGGGCCCTACCTCGATACCAAGGTGTCCCTACTAGTCTCCCTCTACCCGTGATCAACTAATGTCCTCATCCCTCCCCCACCGCCGCCTCATGCTCGCTGTTGTTTCAGCTCCGCCCAGCACTCGCCAACTCACCTGATCTAGCGCCCTGCAGGCATACATTATACAGCGAAGATCCGCCCCGCTAGAGTGATAGCACATCCTACTATGCGCCGTGCACTGTCGACAAAGGAGCCTCACCATGCCGAAATCAGTAGCCTCCTATCGCTCCTACGCAACCGATCAGCCCTCCCGCGACCACTCGCCTTCCGACGATGAAGAGACTAGAGGTCGCCAGGCAGAAGCCGTGCGCAACGCATACCGCAACGCCCAAACTGGCCTCTCTACTTCACCACTGGCTACTCGAACCCGTCTTGAGGACTCCTACTCGGACCTAAGAAGCCCGACCATGTCCCGCTCACAACAACTCAGCGAGAGCACTGGGTTGCTTCTCCACCCGGATATGATGGGTAGCGGGTACAGAACCATGCCAGCGAGCACGCCCGCTACACCACGGCGGGGCATCAGTAGGAGGACTAGTTTCGCCAACAGCATGCGGTTACGAGGACACAGCAGACGAAACTCGTTTGCAAGAAAAGTTTCAAGAGGGTTAAGAAGCAGCGATGGCATCGCAGAGGCGGACGACGGAACCCACCCGCTGGCTTCTTCGTACCGAGACGACAGAGTGTGGTACGATCAGTTTACATCAACGGATTGGGTTCATGACAGTATCGCGGACGCATACCGAGTGAAAGAGCTGAGATCGAGGAAAGATTGGAGAGGAAGATTAGAGGCTCTGTTTGATGGTGCTCAAGGCTGGATCCTTGTGGCTATCATCGGCTGCATCACTGCGGGTATTGCATACTTTATCGATGTCACCGAGTCTGCGATCTTCGATTACAAGACGGGATACTGCTCACATAACTGGAGTTACAGCAAACGAAAGTGCTGTTCGGGTGCCAGCATCTGCGACGAATGGTGTCGCTGGTCTGGCCTCGCCCATCGTGAAGGAAATTCGAAGTTGTGGTCTGACTTTGGGGCATACTTCCTCTGGGTGGTCGTGTTGAGTCTGCTTTCTTGCTGGTTGACGTTGCAGACGAAGACGGTCATTACTTCTCCCGTTTCACTGTCAACTCTGGACGAGAACCTAGGTGCAGACCCTCATGGACGCGGAAAGACCAGCGAGGATCAAGAGGACAATGCTGGTCAGGAGGCACCGCACAACGAACCTACTCAAAAGCCGCCGATGGTGTATTATCCAGCCGCGGGTTCAGGTGTGGCTGAAGTAAAGGTCATTCTGTCTGGCTTCGTCTTGCACGGTTACCTTGGTGTGCAGACGCTTGTGTTCAAAACGCTAGGCCTGATCCTCAGTGTGGCTTCTGGGTTGTCCCTCGGTAAAGAAGGACCGTACGTTCATGTTGCAACATGCGTGGGCAATATTGCATGCCGTCTTTTCAGCAAGTACAGCCAGAACGATGGAAAGCGTCGAGAGGTGCTGTCCGCATCGGCTGCTGCTGGTGTGGCTGTCGCTTTCGGTGCGCCCATCGGTGGTGTGCTCTTCAGTTTGGAAGAAGTGAGCTACTACTTCCCGCCCAAGACGCTGTTCCGCACCTTTTTCTGCTGTATTGCCGCCGCGCTGTCACTGCGCTTCCTCGATCCGTATGGCACCAGCAAGATTGTACTCTTCGAAGTGCGGTACATCACCGACTGGCGTTTCTTCGAACTCGCCATATTCATCCTTGTCGGAATTCTTGGTGGTGCAACTGGCGCACTGTTTATCAAAGCAAGCCGAGTCTGGGCAAAGACTTTCCGTCGCATCCCAGCTATCAAGAAGCACCCGATGTTCGAAGTGCTCCTGGTGGCGGTACTGACCGGGCTCATCAGTTTCTGGAACCGATACACACGACTGCCTGTGGCAGAGCTTTTGTTCGAGCTCTCATCACCATGTGATACGTTCACAGAGGAGGGTACTAGTCTTTGCCCAACGGCGAGTCGCATTCCAGATACTATCTGGTATCTGTGCTGGGCATTTGTGGTCAAGGCGACTCTTACGACGGTCACATTCGGCATCAAAGTTCCTGCGGGTATCTATGTCCCTTCTATGGTTGTTGGTGGCTTGCTTGGTCGCATCGTGGGACACTCAGTGCAGTGGCTCACCATCACATACCCGAACTTTGGCCTCTTCGCGGATTGCCCTGCAAATGGCAGCCCGGAAGCTTGCGTTGTACCCGGCGTGTACGCTCTCGTTGCAGCCGGCGCGACGATGTGCGGTGTGACTCGCCTCTCCGTCACTCTTGCAGTCATTCTGTTCGAGCTCACCGGCAGTCTCGAGCACGTACTACCCTTCTCTCTCGGCGTCCTCATCGCCAAATGGACCGCCGACGCAATCGAGCCAGCAAGCATCTACGACCTCCTCACCGACATGAACTCCTATCCATTCCTCGACTCCAAGGTCCGCCCAGTCTTCACCACCGAGCTCGGCGATATAACTGAAGCTCCCCACCCAAACCACTTCATCGACATCTCACGCTCTCCTCTCGTCCCCGCCCACCAGCTCCGCGTCAAGCTCGACCATCTCCACAGATCCGGCGAGCTCGACGGCGGCCTGCCCATCCTCCGCAACGGCGTCCTCGTAGGCCTCATCCCCGGTCCCGACCTGGAATTCGCCCTCGACGGCCTCGAAGGCGAGACCTCCGCCCTCTGCCTAATGAGCGCGCAAGAGAAATGGTCCGGTCCCGGCCGCGGCGCAGTCCTCACCTTACCCTCCGCTTCCTCCTCCGAAGACGAAGACGAAGGCGACGACGAGCACGGCTACTTCGGCAGCGCCAGCGCCACTTCTGCCGCCGCCGCCTCAGACCCTCTCCTCGCTTCTCAGCGCCTGCGCGACCACATGTCCAAAGACCCGCAGCGGCGCCCGGACCCGGCGGATTTCACGCCTTACATCGACGTGGCGCCTGTGGCGCTGGAGATTTGCTCGCCGATGGATTTGGTGTACGAGTGTTTTGTCAAGCTTGGGTTGAGATATATTTGCGTGTTGAGGGAGGGGAGGTTTGTGGGGTTGGTGCATAAGAAGGCGTTTGTGAAGTATTGTCGGGAGGTGCATGAGGGGAATCACTGAGGTGAGTGGTGACGGGGAATGAATGGAAGATGGAAGTGACCTTGATTCTTCTTTTCGTTTCGCATGATGCATTTGGAGCGTTTACGAGCACATACTGGGATTGCGGTTGCATTTTGTTTTCGGCGTTGATACTGCTCATTGGAGACAAGAAAGGTATCTGGGTTCTTTGCAATTCTGCTTGTAGCTTGCATTTGGAGTTGGATGTACTTGTGTTTCTTGTAGGCATGATGCAGGTGCCATGATGTATAATGAAACAGTACATGCTATGAATCCTTCTGCTTGCTAAGAGCAGTATTGAAGACGAGGACGTGCTCGGTTCTTTGCAATTCTGCTCGTAGCTTGCCTCTGGTAATGGATGTATGCACTTTTGTTTCTTCTCTTGTTTCTTCTCGGGCCACGATGCATATGTGATGATTGATTATGAATACAACGTGCTATTGGAACAATGGTTGCTCAGAGCGTGTACCTAAAACGGCACCGTGTGAAGAGGCGCTTAAACCCCTACGTGACCGGGTGTCATACCCTTGCATTGATCGCAAGTTTCTTGCAACGCCGACACTACCGTCTTCGACTGTTTTGTCTTTCGCATCTGGTATCCTTACACTGTCTTCTTCTGCCCACTTTGCTGCATGCTCATGACGGTTTTTGGTGACCGGGTGGTTGTCACCTAGGACTTCCGAAGATACGACTGCGGACCGTCTCATTAGGTCAATTGCGACATCATCCTGACCAAGAGCCCTTTTTGACAAAGCAAGTTTTGCCGTGGCGAAAAGTGTAAGAGGATGGCTGTCGCCTAGCGCTCTCGAGCTGTTTGCCACCGTCTTGGATCCTAGATCTTCCGCATCTTTCCACCGTCTCTGATACTGGAGCGTGACAGCAAGATAGGCCATGATTTCAAGCGTGTTCCGATGTTCTTCGCCGTAAACCCTTGTCATTTCCTCCAAAACCTCGATCTGCATCTTCTCCGCTTCCACCAGCTTCCCCTGCCTCGAGCGTGTTGTTGCTAGGTCAATCATATGCCCGAGGGTGATCGGATGATTGCTTCCATATTGATGCCCAGACCTCTGTACGATTTCGATCTGTAGCTCTTCTCCTTCCGTCAGCCTCCCTAAGCTTACATAACACCAGGCTAAACTTTCCATGTTCGTTAAGGTTTTCTCGTGATCATCGCCAAACACATCCCTAGCTGTTTGTGTTGCTTTGAGTTGCAGCTCAAACGACTCTTGATGCTTTCCTTGAAGGTGGTAAACATGGGCGAGGCCCTTCATGCTCTCGATCGTGTCCTGGTGAGCTCGCCCAGACAGCCTCTCGCTGGTTTCCAAAACCTCGACCAGTAGCTCTCCTGCTCTGCTATACTTCCCTAAGTCGCGGTACGCAATTGACAATGCGTGCATACTCTGGATCGTATCGCTGTGGTCGTTCCCCAAAACTGCTCTTCTTGCCTCTAGGATAGCCATGCACTGATTCGCTGACTCTTCTGGGTGCCTCATCAATTGTAATATCGACGCCAATATGTGCCTGCTCCGCAAGGTGTCAGGGTGCATTGTACCAAGCGCTGCCTCTCTCAGTCGGATGACTTCTAAAATGAGATTCTTTGATTCGTCCGTGAGTCCCTGCATCAGGAAGTTGAAGGCGAGATTGGACATGGCTTCAAGCGTTTGCAAGTCTTCGTCTCCAAAGGCTGTTCTCAGCACAGCTACTGCTTTGACTTTTATTTGTGTAGACTCTTGCAAGTTACCCTCATTATGGTAGACTTTACTTATCACGTACCAAACGTGTGCCGTCTGTCTTTCGGTCGATAAAAGAGGCGGCCCAGTCGGAATCGCGTCACTGGACGGAAGATGCACTGGCAGGTGCCGACGAAACCGTACGTGATCTACGCTGTTGACTTCAACGCAGATGGCAAACAAGAAGATCAGGCGCAACCGTAGATAACCAGGTTGTAGCTCCTGCTGAGCTCGTCTTTGCACAAGGCCGTGCATGGTAACTCCTTTCCATGGCACGACGATAGGTCTGACAAGACCGTAGCGCAGTAGACACAAGATCGTGTTTCGGTATGATAGGCTGTCCCACCTCTTGTTGCCGTCTTTCTCGAGGAGCTTCCGCAACCACGATGGTATGGTGACATCCAGTTGAGCACACGCTACATCGATCCCAAGACTAGCCAATCGGAAGAGTTCATCTTGCACGTTTGCTCGGTCGAAGAGTGTCAGGAAGGTAAGCAACTGGACGGGGTAGATGTCGGACTGGCTTCCTTCTTTCGCTTTGAGGGAAGAAAGACTGGTTTCCCACGCTGTCCACACCGTCTTTTTGTATGGTGTCGTATCTGCATATTCTGTGTCGTGAAGTAGCTTCTCCTCGTTGTATTGATAATCCTCAAGGTACTGCTTCAGTGCAGCCGCAAGATCGCCCCAAGTCTCAGCATCAACTGAAATCCGCGCTCCGGCCAGATCCAGTGGGAGTGCTAGCCGGTCGAGGCACACCGTGATCTTTTCAATTAGGTCCCAGCAGTCATCCCCGCGGGACACTGGTTTGTTTAGACGGTTGGCTATGAGACGCACAGCCTCTTCTGGCTGCATCGCATCGACGTTGATAGTCGGCATGCGTCCGCCTAACAGTCCTGAAGCGTGGCCGTCCTGGCTGGTCACCAATACAGTGCCAGCCTTGCCCCTTGGAAAAACATTACCAACGCCCCACGATAGGTCGTCTGCGTTGTCGATCACCGTCAGCCATTTCTTGTCTTCGGCTCTGGCGCGTAGCAAGCTTAGCACTCTTTGAACACAAGGCACATCTTGCAAGGGCCTATCGTCAGGTGAAGGCTCAACCGGCAGACTCAAATCGCGACAGCACCGTTCAAAGCTTGCTCGCGCCGTCTCTTTGTCTCTCGCATCGATCCAGAGGACAGTGTCATATTCCGCTTCGTGTCCCTCAATGTGGTGCAGCACCAGTTGCGTCTTTCCTGTGCCGCCGAGGCCTATCACTGCGACTGCGCGTGGCGATGCAGTATGTTGTCTTGCCAGTTTCTCATCTAGCTCTTTCGACAAGTCAGGCCGATCGCTATAAGTCGACACGGTCGCGAAGGGTACGGATACGCATCGACCAGGGCGCGCTGGCGGAGAACTGCCGTTGCTACGAGGAAAGTGGAGTCAGTCGCGGTGGCTCCTCTTCATAGGACACTTGGGCCTTTACATGTAGATATTCTGAGTCCTATTCACCGTTTGACCCGGAAGATTCTGCGCTTCATGGCTGTCTGCAACATCCAGTCAGCCTTGCACCAACAAACCACCTTCGACGCGGCTACCATACTGAAGTTGTGGCCAAAGTGACCACGGCTGTTGTCCTGCATGTGAATGCCTTCATAGCTCAAACTCCCGTCCGCCATCCTCTAGTACTTGTCGGGATTGTAGAGGGAGCTGTACGTAGAGCACAAGGGCTCAGAACCATTGCAGAACACTGTGTCAGAGGGGTATGCTGTCCGAGGAGCTGTATCAGCCTCGTTGGTCGAAGGTACCCGCTGTGGCGTTATGCCATATGCATGTGACTCCGCCTACTGCAGCCGCTCGAGAGCAGTGATACGCTCAGTGGCACTGGCCGCCACGCCACTCACTACTTGGTGGGACAAAGTCATGCAATGGCGGCAGTATGAGCATCTTCTTCACCTTATTGCAAGGCTCCTCACAAGCGTAACATTCAGCACCCAAGCACACCACAGAGAGGCAAATCACAACACAACCCACAGCAAAACATCACCATGATCTCAACGACAAACTCAAACGCATACTGAATCTCAATCTCTTCAAAATCAACTCCCATATCATTCCTACCTACTCGCTCTCCTAATCTAGCCCCATAACTCTCACAACCCCAATCCTCCTCCCCACCCGTCGTCCTCCACACAGGCATTCTCCCTTCATTCCAAGCAAGCATGCCCATCCCTCTCATCATGCTAACAGAAAACACAAAACACAAAACACAAAAGAGAAAAAAGCTCTCGCGCCTTTTCCTCCAGTGTGCTTCCAGCCGTCTCATTGATCTCGTCACAAGAGAGAATAAGAAAAAGAATTTCTCCGAAACAGAAGAAAAGCCAACAAATGGGAAAAGAAGAAGAGAAAGGACCAGAAAAGATCGAGCAAAAAAGATAAAAAAAAATGAAATGAGAAAAGGAACGAAACTAGACGCTGCTGCACACTCGCGTTGTTGGCGGAGTTGTCCGATTTCCCTTCCGATGGACTCCAGAGATGACAGAATAGAGTGAGAAAGGTGGTGCCGAATCCGCTTGATATGGTAATTCGCTGGAGTGTGTTTTTGAGAGACCGGAAAATGGAAAGATGATGAGAAGATGTGGTTGTTGGATGGATGTGCGCGGACGCTCGGGGCGGATATGTTTCTCGCCCTTTTTTCGTCGGCGCGGACCTTGTAGTATGATTTCGTTGAAGGATTCTTCTGTTTTTCAACCTCCTTCTGCTGGATGAGATCCTTGATCGGCCGTGACAGGGATCTCAGTATGGATGGTGGTGTGATGCTGGTGTCAATATGCTGGTGATCGATGCAGCCGTTCATCTTCTTGATTATGCATATGCATCTGCTGGTGAGTCGTCAGGCTGTTCATCGAGAGAGATAAATGACCAAATGTGTTCCAATGCATGTCGCGAACCAGGCCGTGATCGTGTAACATATGCTCCAAAATGGTTTCATGGATTCCAGCTAGTGTCGGGCACGTAGCCTGGGCATCAGCTAGGGTGGACCTATGGTTGCAAGCTGTACTAGCGTGGGTCTCACTCCAGCAATACTTCGCAGGCACTTCATCTTCACACCGGGCAATGGTGTATGATGACTTCTCAGCGCTGACAGAAGAGCTCGATCTCTCCCATGCCACCCATGCCGTCTCCGCCAAGGTCGCCACCACGTTGCTCACGCCAGGTTTCGAATGCCTCGAGCACATCCTCATCAGTCTGGATAGTGACGTAGTCATCCTCATCCAGGTACTTGAGTTTGACCACGTTGTCTTTGCTGGGAGGAACGCCGGTGCCACCATTAACAGTTCCAAGAGTGAGGTTAGTGGAGCGCTGGAGCTTTGCGTCAATGCGGTCCTTCAGAGTCTGGTACGAGATGTTGAGGGGAACCACAAGAGTGAGGACCTGAGCTGCGGATGGTGCATGGACCTTGACCTTGAGTTGAGTGGGAGGTGAGATTTCAGCCGGTAGAGGCGTTCCGGACGAAGGTGGAGGGGCAGGTGTTCCGCCAGTGCGTTGAACTGGCGTTACAGTGCGTGAGCTGGGATACTGAGCGCCGTGTAGATCAGGTCTCGCCATCGGATCGTAAACGTGTTGGGATGTTGGGCTGGTCCCATTGTAGCCACCACTAGGCGAGCTTGTCTGGCTTCTGTTTGACACATGAGTGAAGCCCTGGTAGTTAGCAGGCATGGCAGGGACTGGTGGCTGTTGCCCGTTTGCTGCAGCGCGTTGAGCATTGTGAATGTCGGGGCTACTAGCTGAGCGATTGCGATGAGCCATAGGCATCTGCTGTGCACTGTGCATACCAGCGGCACCTGCGGGTCGGGGTCCAGGTCTTTGGGCTGGGGCAGGGTAGCCGCCGGAGATGGAACCGGAGATGGAACCAGTAGTATCACGCTGACTTGGTGGTGGCCTGCCCATCGCAGGAGCGGTGAAGCGTGTGGCACCGTGGCCTTCTTCGTAGTAACCGTTCTGCGGCAGCGGCTGCCTTGGGAACGGGTACATGTTGGAGCTGGAGCTGGTGCGCGAAGTAGCAGTCATAGGTGACTCGGGTGCTGGTGAGAAGTATGAATCGCTGCCGAAGCGCTCTGCGGGCGACGCCAAGGCTTGAAGGTTTCTTGTCCTTAATGAAAGCTGAGGCTGGTTCGCGAACGAGCCTGATGGCATGCGAGGAGGTTGAGCACGAGACTGTGCAGCAGCGCTCGGGGGGGGTCCGCTCGATTCGCTTGTTGTGCTCCTAGAGCGGAGTGATGTGGAAGATGCGTTACGACTCTGGGTGAACTCGCTGTGTCCGTTCGGGTATGGCTGGCTGGGACCGACCCAGCTGGGTGCATTGCTTCCGACAAGGGTTTCCGAATCATCTTCTTCGTCGTCTTCGCCTGGACGAGCATATGGGTTCTCCAAGTTGGGTTGGTTGCGCATAAATTCAAACTCGGTCTGACTTGTTCCACCGGCGCGGCTGCCGTCCGAGTTCCTTGTGCGTTCGCGATAGCGTCTTCGTTGGGCTTCGATTTGCTGTGCCCACTTCTTCATCATGTCTTCGGAGGTGAATCGGATGATGAAGTTCTCGATACCGGGATCGCCTTTCCAGAAGATCTGGCATGTGTATGAGCCTACGTTATTCAACATTAGTGCTTGCACTTAACATACCCTTTCACTGCTACCGATGGAAAGCTGCACGCTCATACCTGGTTTTGCCAGAGACACGAGATCCGTCACGTTCTGCATGAAGATGCGGCCTTTCAGTTGAAGCTTCGGCTTTCCACGCTTGTCGACGAGCGGTTTCGAAGCGAGCTTGTTCTTCGGTTTGCTGAGGTCGATATCCTTGCAACAAAGCAAGATCGTCTCGAAGAGGTAGACGTGATACTGTAAATGTGATCAGCGGATCGTTCGACTTCTATACTACCAGAGTGCTCGCATACCTGTCTCTCCGCGTCTTTGCCGCTGGCAAGGTTTTCACTCTTAAGAACTGTGAAGGTACCATACATCAGGAGCTCGCCGAAGCCTTCGACTCTGTGGCCCTTCCAGTCTTCGACTCGCATCTTCAATTCTTGTACGGCTGCTGCTTTTTCTTCCCGATCCACGGCGTGGTTTGTGCGGCTAAGAACGCTTGTGGCGGCTTCCTTTCCAACAAGCAAATCGGCCTTGCGCTGCTCGTCCAAGTCACCCTTCTTGTGCAAATCTCCAAGCAGAAGAGGGTACTTTGACAGACGCTGGAACGGCTTCATCAAGAAGCCATAGAGCGATGTGGGACTTTCGACCATCTGTCGCATTTCATTGCTGCCTCCAGCTTCCTTGAGTTTGCTGAACTCTGCCACGACAACTTTTTCGCATCTGCGCTGATTGGCAATATAAGGCTCGTAAACCTTGAATGCCTCATTGTATAACACGAAAAGCTTGCCCCAGTTCTGCTCCTCTTCGGGCAGAGCATTAGTCTGCTCCACGCGAATGAGGAAGCGGCGCTGGAAATCGAGCAGTGCGTTGAGGTTTAGGAAGATATCATGAACTGCATCACCAGGAATGATTCCCTTCTCCTCTACGAGATGTTTGAATGCTTGCAAGAGCTCCAGATGTTGCACGTAAGTTCGTTCGGTTGTCACGAGCTCACTGACGATATGCTGGCGTTGTGTTCTTTTCAATGATGTTTTGGCGCTCTCAAAGTCCGAGGCCGTGGGCTGAACATCCTCAATCAGGCCACGCTGCACGAGAATATCCAGAACTCTGTTCACGACCCTTGCAACTTTGACGAAACCAGTCGTGTCGTCGCCGTACAAGTCGGTAACAATGAAGCATTCGTCGGCCGGGAATTTGAGATCATTCACACAAGCCTGCAAGAACTTGAAAGTCGCTGCCTTGCCGCGCTTCTCTTCCTTCAGCGCCATGTTGAGCTGCAGTGGCTGAGTTGGGCGCAAAGCATTGTAGAGCAGCTGGAGCGGATATCCTCTGCGGAAAGTCCTCCAGAGCAGAGTAACAGGATCGGTGTCCTCATCCGAGTATTCCTCTTCCTCGAGTAGTGAGTCGTTGAATCCAGGAACGCCGAGTAAACGCTGTCGGAGAGAAACGCAAATTTGGAAGAGCGAGCTGGAGGCGTCGGCCACGCTGTTCATGATATTCTCTGAAGGCGCAACATCGCCTATGTTTGTGGGGCCTCCGCTTGCGGGAGGCATGTTGGGGTTGGAGGTGTTGGGCACGTTGAAGAGAGTGCTGTGAGTGGTGCCCTGGGTGGTGTCGCTGGCCCAGGAAGAGGGTTGTGACTGCATGCTGTGATTTGAGGCGGTGTGGGCCTGGGAGTGCACGAGAGGGCTCTGGTGACCGACGGCCATGTTTGCGCGGCTGGGGCCCGCCAGTGGATGGTGGGTTGGAATGTGACTGAGGGTATGGGGGTGGGTGGCCACTTCCATTGCAGCAGTGCCGGCGGGGATTATTGGCGCTCCGCGATCGCGGTGGAGGCCATGGAGATGCGGTGGGTGGTCGAGGGCGTAGTGGCAGTGGTGAAGACGTGAGCGGGCGGCGGTAGTGGGGCGTGGAGTTGAAGAGTGGCAGTGGCGTGTTGTGGTGGCGGTGAGCGAGTGGTGGGTGAGTGAGCGGGCGGTGGTGGTGGTGGTCGTGCCTGGGGC